>Ga0315534_1000243_pt1 | contig 35222 bp, 31 predicted proteins | sample SalMarSW160240MG_FD_203094 | JGI IMG/M metagenome (GOLD analysis project Ga0315534, IMG submission 203094) | Salt marsh sediment microbial communities from the Plum Island Ecosystem LTER, Massachusetts, United States - Salt Marsh Sediment SW1602-40 ... | reverse complement strand
GTTTCAGGATCTCATAATTCTGATTAACAATAGATTAAGATTCTGAAATAAATTCAGAATGACGATTTTCTGGACTTTTGATACACCCCCTATTTCATCCCGATAAATTACCCGTGAAGCCTGCCTGACTGGTTTTACCCGCCGAGACCGTTTAAACAGTTTAGGTTGGCAGACAGGCCCATGACAAAACCACTTGAAACAATCCCCCAGCTCTTAGTCTTACCGTCTCTCAGTCACTTCGTCCCTGACCCGTAACCCGTAACTCGCATCCCGTAACTCACCTCTCAACCGGCTTTAAATATTTCCCTGGGAAATTTGATTTACCCCAATTATTCGATTATATTTGTCCTGATTTTACTCAATTGGAATCTCTTCGTTTTCAGCGGTGAAACAAGAATAGTTTCCAGGTTTTTGAAGGAGTTCAGATTTATGTTATTAAAAAGTGCAGGATTATTGATAACATAAAGCAAATATTTTTATATTTGCCGATTAATCTAAAAAAGATCTGGTTTATCATAAATGTCCAGATTATGATATTACTTAAAATCAGCAGAGTACCTGATGATCAAAAGTACTAAAACGATTTAGACTGATTCTGCGGAGAACAATGAGAGTCAATTCAAGCTTGGACAATACCCTTTTACAATCGTATATCGCTTTAACCAGCATATAGTATTATCCATTTATTAACCTAAACTTTTTTCTATGAAAAAGAATCTGTTTTTAGTTTTGGTCCTGTCGATCGCCTTCATCGGCTCAGTGATTGCACAGGAACGTACGATTACCGGTACGGTTACCTCAGCTGATGATGGAACGACACTTCCCGGAGTGAACGTGGTGGTTCAGGGGACCAGTATTGGTACCGTGACCAACATGGACGGGAAATATTCCATCAATGTTCCGGCTGATGCCGAAGCGCTGGAGTTCTCTTTCGTGGGAATGATGAACAAAACTGTTCCGATAGGCAGTTCGAGTGTGATTGATGTTGCACTTGAATCCGGCTTTGAGGCAATGGATGAGGTTGTCGTTACCGCGTTGGGTATCTCCAGGGAGAAGAAGGCACTGGGTTATGCCATAACCGAAGTGGGTGGTGAAGAGCTCGCAACCGTGAAGGAAACCAACGTGATCAATTCACTGGCCGGACGGGTTGCCGGTGTCGTACTGACCCAGTCACCCTCAGGACCAGGTGGAGGTACACGGGTGGTGATCCGTGGTAACAACTCCATTACAGGGAATAACCAGCCACTCTATGTGGTGGACGGGATCCCCATGGATAACAGCGGATTTGGTAGTGCAAACGGTACAGGTACTGCGAACTACCGCCGCGATGACTACGGAACCGGTGTTTCTGACCTTAACCCGGACGACATCGAATCGATGACCGTTCTGAAAGGACCGAATGCTGCTGCTCTGTATGGTGCACGGGCTGCCAACGGTGTGATCCTGATCACGACCAAAAAGGGCCGTTCAACCAAAGGAATGGGTGTAACCTATACTCACTCCTCTACGTTTGAAACACCACTCCTGCTTCCGGAATATCAGAATCAATACGGACAGGGAACACGGGGGTATTACTACGATGGCTCACCCAGTTTTGAACTTTCCGACCTGCTCAATTCGGGCGGATCATGGGGCGGTAAATTCGATGGCCAGGATTATCTTTACTGGACCGGCGAAACCAGACCCTACAAAGCACAACCCGACAACGTGAAGGATTTTTTCCGCACCGGTTCAAACATGGTAAATACCATTGCATTTGACGGCGGAACAGCAAATTCATCCCTGCGTTTCTCCTACACCAATGACGTGGCCAAATCAATCCTGCCAAACGCCGGTTTGAAACGCCACAATTTCAACGTCAGGGGAACAACAAACCTTACGGATAAATTGTCGGTGGATGCCAAGGTTACCTATTTTGTACAGGAATCGGAAAACCGTCCGTTTCATGGTACGGAAGGTCTCATGGCCTACCTCTATGATATACCGAGAAACCTGGATATCAATGACCTGAAAGATTACCAGAACCCGGACTACTCGGTGAGAACCTATACCAGTGGAACAAACGGGAACCCATACTGGATAGTAAATCACGATGTAAACAACGATACCAGGAACCGGTTATTGGGATTCGCCAAAGTGAATTATGCCATAACGGACTGGTTGTCGGCTTTTGTCCGCATCGGAACCGACTTCGCATCACAGAAAATTGAAACCATCCAGCAGTATGGACACCATTATTACCCAACCGGGCAGTTTAATTTCCGGAATTACCAGACCAGTGAAACCAACACCGACTTCCTGCTGATGTTTGATAAGGAGATAACTTCTGACTTCAAGATCACAGGTAATTTTGGTGGAAACATGATGTACCAGACCTATGAGCAAATGGGGGTTAATGGCCGGGACTTTAAGATCCCGACCAAACCGACCACCGATAGCGCCAGGGAGTTGAATCCTTCCTATACTCCGTTGCAGGAGAAGAGGATTAACTCACTGTACGGTTCTGCTTCATTATCCTATGGCAATTTCATTTACCTGGATGTTTCAGGGAGAAATGACTGGTCATCTACCCTGCCGGAAGATAACTGGTCCTACTTCTATCCTTCAGTTAGCCTTTCCGCCCTGCTTCATGAATTCATTGATCCGGGTGCTAACTTCATGAACTTCCTGAAAATCAGGGGTAGCTGGGCAAAGGTTGGTAGTGACACCGGTCCCTATCAGCTTGATATCGCGTATGACATGCAGCAGGATGGATACCTGGGTCTGACAACCTTAACCAGGCCCGCTATAAAACTTAATCCTGATCTGAAACCGGAGCAGACTGCGTCACTTGAATTTGGACTGGAAGCTCGTTTCCTGGACAACAGGCTGTTTGTCGATTTCTCCTATTATAACATCAAAACCACAGACCTGATCATGGATGTCCCGGTATCTGCATCAACGGGTTATTCTAATTTCCGCGAAAATGTGGGTGAAGTGGAGAACAAAGGAGTTGAGATCATGATTGGTGGTACACCCTATTCAGCCGGTGATTTTAGCTGGGATATTTCGGCGAACTTCTCTACCAATAAGAATACCCTGAATGACCTGATTGAAGGTCTCGATCGTTATACCTTCAGTACAACTAACGCAGGTAATGTGGATGTTCGTGCAACAGTGGGAGCCGGGTATGGCGATATCTGGGGTACTACCTGGATGAAGAATGATGCCGGTCAACTGGTGGTGAATGCTGATGGGATACCGCAGGTAGATGCGACAAAGAAAAAGCTTGGAAACTACCAGCCCGACTGGGTCGGCGGTATTACCAACAACTTCCGGTATAAAACACTATCACTGAATATTCTGCTCGATGCAAGGATTGGTGGTCAGGTATATTCCGGAACAGATGCCGGCCTGGATGCATCCGGTGTTACAAAACGGACATTGAAATACAGGGAAGAGGGTGTTATCGTGGACGGTGTGGTGAATACCGGTACGGACGAATCACCCGTCTGGACACCCAATACCGAACAAATCACCGGACAGGAATACTGGGGTGCATATAGTGGCATTGTTGAAAACTACGTGTACGACCAGACCAACGTGATGCTGCGCGAATTATCCCTTACATACCAGCTTCCGTCGAACCTGTTCAATAACGTGTTTATTGAATCCGTCTCTCTGAGCCTGGTCGGACGTAACCTTGCTTTCCTCTATAAGGATAAGGATGTTGTGAATTTTGACCCGACTACCAGTTACAGTACAAGTAACTATGCACAGGGTGTTGTTTTCTATACCTTGCCCACAACCCGGAGCTATGGTATTACCTTGAACGTGAAATTCTAATTTTATAAACGATAGAAATATGAAAACGATTAAAATATTACTTGGGTTCGTGTTCGTGTTAGGATTAGCATCCTGTACGAGTGATTTTGTTGAGATCAACAAAAATCCCAATGCGATTACGTCTGATGAAGCGAGTGCTAAATATTTCATCACCAATCCGCAGTACAAACTCTATGCTCCAGATCGTTATCCATACTGGAGAGCCCACCTGATCAACGTCGACCGCTATGCAGGTCATTTCTGCTTTGGTTTCAGCGGCTGCTGGTGGAACGACGGCCTCAGTTATGTCCCTAATACCGGCTATACCGATGCCGCATGGGATTGGATGGAAGGCTATTTTAGCGGCATTAACAACTTCATGGGACTGACTGAAGAAGGAGCAGATTTTGAAAATCCGCTGATGTATGCTGCCGGCCAGATCATAAAGGGTTTGTATTACCAGATGTTTACCGATATATTCGGAATGATTCCATTTTCCGAAGCCGGTAATCCGGATATCACTCAGCCGGCATTTGATTCACAGAATGACATCTACCAGGGGATCATTGCTTTACTGGATCAGGCCATGGCCACCATTGGTGACAATACGACAACCGGCGACGGTGTGAATGATCTTGGGGAGAATGACGTATGGTGTGGCGGTGATCTCCAGCAATGGAAAAGAATGGCCAATACCCTGAAGCTTCGCATAGCACTGCGTGCCTACGGTGCACCCAATGCTACCTGGGCTACTGGAGCCATTAACCAGGCCCTTGCAGCAGACCTGCTTGACAGCGATGTGTTGATGGAAAAAGATGCAATAATCAGCCAGTGGTCAGCTGCCTGCTATGGCGATGTGTGGCACAATTTCGGTGGAACTGGCTCAAAATGGACCGTTGGAAAAACCCTGATCGATTACCTCAGGGATAACAGCGATCCGCGGCTTGAAAAGTATGCCCAGGTTGCTGAAGGTGGACAGTTCAGTTTCACCAGGCCCAAAGAAGCCGATGACGTCGATGGATATACCAATTTCTGGAAACGGGTGGACTTTATCTTTGCTTCACTGGCAGATGCTGATGATGGCTCAAACGACATCACGCTGGTGAACCAGGGCGATACACTTGCCACCATTACTGTTCCTGAGGAGAAGTATTACATCGGACAACCCACCAGGCTGAACGGAAAGATATACGGACTTGTAAAATGGGAATTTTTCTCAAAACCTGCTGAGATCGTTACACAGCAGAAGAATATTGGACAACCGATCTTCCCGGAAATCATCCTTACGGCTGCAGAATCCTACTTCCTGCAGGCTGAAGCAAAAGTACTCGGCTTTGGCAGTGGAAGCGAAAACCAGCTTTACCAGGATGGTATTACAGCTGCCATGGCACTTTGGGGAACTGCCCCGACTGCTGAGTTCCAGGCAAGCCCAATGTGGACCCTGACCGGAACTGACGCAGAGAAACTCGAGCAGATCAGTGTACAGCGCTGGCTTTCGCTCTATACCGACGGGTTTGAAGCATGGTCTGTTGTACGGAAATCAGGCTACCCCTCGATTCTGGCAGACGGTATAACCGATGCAGATATCTTTGCCGTGGGTGAAGCCGGACTGGATAATGACTATCCGCAACGCATGCATTATGGCAACGCTCCACAGAGCAACAACCTGGATAACTATAATGCTGCCGTTGCAGCACAGGGCCCTGACCACCAGGGAACAATGCTGTGGTGGGCTAAAACCGCAAAGTAAACAACATAAACTGACTGGGCCTTTTACAAACCGGTTGGTGGTACAAAAAAAAAGAGGTGCTGGATCCCAGTACCTCTTTTTTTGTTCTTTAGCTCCGAAGGCGGTTTAACACTCTTCGAGTGTTTAGGTGTTAGTTGTAGATTCCACCTATTGTTTCTCTTCACTTAAGTAACCATTATCTTCAGCACCTGAAAAATTGCTATGTAGATAAATAGAAGGTAGTCTTCATCGTCCGTCAGGACGACTTTTGCCCTCAAATCATTTTCGGAAAAAGTATTGGTTGATGCAGGTTGCGAAGCGAGGGCCCCTGCCCTGTGAAATAGCAGTAAACATGGAACGATTTGCTAATGTGATGCGTTATTTCACGGGGCTTGTCCTGTGAAATCCTGCATAGCAGGAGCGGCATCACCGCTATTTCACAGGGTCCAACAATGGTTATTTGATCCATCAACTTCTGAAAGGTTTCGGGATCGCTATTGACTTATAATCGATCAATCATTGATGATTGCTTGTTGAAATTATGCCGAACTCAAGTTATTTATGTGAAATAAGTTCATAAATTTGTTCTAACCGGGACAGCTATGGATAAATATAAGAGCATCATTTCGCAATTACAAAAAAGTTCTATAGCCATCCATCGGAATATACCTCTGGCGAAGTATACTACCCTGGGTGTCGGCGGCCCGGCGGACATCCTGGTCGTTGCGGAAACAACCAGGCAACTCATCACCGTCATTACAATTGCACGCGACGTAGGATACCCGTTTAAACTCGTCGGTAAAGGTAGTAACTTGATCATTTCAGATAGCGGATATAGGGGATTAATAGTAGTTAACCGCACACAGGGCTGGGAGCTTATGCTCCCGCCCTCCACGAAGAAAATAGAATATCCAGTGGAAGACCGTTACGGGGAAAGTGCCGATTTACCTCAGGTTGATGAAACAGAAGATGCAGAGGAGGTCCTGGTTAAAGTTGCCTCAGGCAATAGCATTGCCAAATTGATTGAAGAATTATTTAAAGCCGGTATTACCGGCCTGGAATGGTTTACCGGTATTCCGGCCACCATCGGTGGAGCCCTTTATATGAATATGCATGGTGCCGATCATTATTTTTGCGAACGTATTGAAAGCGTTACTCTTCTATCCGGTACTTTAATCAAAGAGGTTAATCGGGATTATTTCAGGTTTGCTTACGATTGGTCAGTTTTACATGAAACGGAAGAAATTGTTCTTGAGGTGATATTACGCCTTGAACGGGGTAATGTAGCCAGGGCAAGGCAGTTATCACGTGAGTGGGCACATTACAAAGCCAACCAGCCACAGCGTTCAGCCGGATGCATTTTCCAGAACTTAACTCAGGAAGAGAAAGCTGGTCTGGGTATTCCTACCACGAGTGTTGGCTATCTTATCGATAAAGTGCTTGGTCTGAAAGGCACCCAAAAAGGAAATGCAATGATCTCGACCAAACATGCGGCTTTCATTGAGAATCTGGGAGGTGCTTCCGCGGAGGATGTATTGTATTTAATCCAGTTAATCAAAGAACGGGCACAAGATGAATTGAGATTGGAATTAAAAACTGAAGTTGAGATAATTAAGTAGCTATTATGTCAAAATTCAAAATTAAGGGTGCCAACCCGCTACACGGAGAGATAACCGTTGCCGGCAATAAAAATGCTGCCTTGCCGATTATCGCTGCCTCTGTCTTAACGGATGAATTATGCCGGATCAATAATCTACCGGATATCGTGGATGTATCTACGATGTTAACCATCCTGGAAAGTTTAGGAAAGCAGGTACATAAAACGGCTCCTGGCAAGGTTGAAATAAGGGGTGGTATTACCAAGAATTCGATTGAAACGCCCTTGGCCAGGCGGCTGCGGGCATCTATTCTCTATTTGGGAGGGCTACTGAGCTGCACCGGCAGTGTATCTTTAGCACCGCCGGGAGGCTGCGTGATTGGACGCAGGAATGTGGATAGCCATTTTACTGTTTTTCAATCCTTCGGCGCAACCATTGACATCACGGAAACAGACTATCGCCTCCAAATTGCTAAACGTAAACCTGCTAATTTATTCTTAAAGGAAACCTCCGTTACTGCAACCGAAAACGCCCTGATCTATGCATCGTCCATAACCGGTACTTCTATTATTGAAAACGCTGCTTGCGAACCTCATATTAACGATTTATGCTGTGTTTTGGAACAGATGGGTGCTACGATTGAAGGTGAGGGAACAAATAAGTTACATATCACAGGTGTAGAAAAATTATCGGGATTCGAACACACCCTGGTTGCGGATCATATCGAAGCCGGGACTTTCGCTATCACCGCCGCTGCCACTGGAGGAGAAATTACCATTCACAATGCCGTTAAAAAAGATTTAATTATGACGGAACACTATTTGAATCTTTTGGGTGTCAATCTGCACTTTCCGGACTCCAATACCATGCAGGTAAAACCTGCCCAACTCTCCTCACATGGTCTTAAAATTCAAACGGGTCTCTGGCCCGCGTTTCCTACCGACCTGATGAGCCCCATGATTGTCTTAGCAACCCAGGCGCAGGGCACCACTCTGTGTCACGATTGGATGTATGAATCGCGTATGTTTTTTGTCGATAAACTTATCCTCATGGGTGCACAGATTACACAATGCGATCCCCATCGCGTCCTGGTAACCGGTCCCACAAAACTGCGGGGACAGGAACTAAGCAGCCCCGATATTCGGGCCGGTATTGCCCTGGTCATCGCTGCATTAACGGCTAAGGGCACCAGCATCATCGACCATGCGGAACTGATCGACCGCGGTTACGAGAATATTAACCATCGCCTGCAAAACCTCGGCGCCACCATCGAACGGCTGGACTAAAGGAATATTTGTTTATCCAACTACTATTTTTTAACGGAAAAAACCACAAATAAAAATGATGGAATTATTGAATTAAATCCATTTTTTTGTATCTTGTAACAATTACTCGACCTCCCACAACGTGCCATTTTCTTTTTTTCAGTGGGATTCATAGGTGAAATTTGGGTTAATGGGTAATGGAATCCTGGTGCCGGAGCAATCCGGCACCTTGCATTTAAGGCCTAGCCTCTAAATAGCAAGGTGAAGATAAAAGATAAAAGACTAAAGAATAAAGAAACTGTCTTTTACGATATATCCGAGGAAGAGTTAAGCTTTTCTTATTGTATTAGTTAGCGTAAATCTAAAGGAAGCAGGCAGGAAAGGAAAAAGTAATGCCGAAGGCCCCGTAGCTCCGAAGGAGTCCCTACGGGAGGATGCCTGCCCGACCCTGTCTGCCGACAGGCGGGTTTGGCACATCCCTCCGGGAAAAGTTAATAGGTGAACATGTAAAACAATACCTATCTACAATTAACATTTAACATTCTTCTATTAACAGTCACTCACCCCGCTTTCAGCGAGAGAAGTCCAAATCTGCAAACATGTGGTAATGATTGATGCACCATGCTCTTTGCCCCATGCTCCATGCTTATTCGCCCCGCTTCCAGCGGGATGAGTTCAACAACCATTATTCACTTCGGCTAAGCCTCGTGAATAATGTGTTTCACTCATACCTGAGTGAATCCGCCGGATTCGAATTGGCAACTTTCAGGGTGTGGAAGCTAATGGTTATCAGGGCAATAATCAGGGCAATCAACCCTGCCAGGATAAAGATCCAGGCACCTACAGGAGTTTGATATGCAAAATTCTGCAGCCATTTCTTCATGGCGAAAAACGCCAGGGGTGTGGCAATGATGAAAGCAATTCCGATCAGCTTTGTAAAACTGCCGGAAAGCCGGGTGATGATCCTGAAAACCGTTGAACCCATTACTTTTCTGATTCCGATCTCCTTGGTTCTTTTCTGGGCGACAAAAGCAGCCAGGCCAAATAATCCTACCGTGGCGATCACAATAGCGAGCAGACTGAATACCCCGAAGATCTGCCCGGAAGTTTTTTCGTTCGTATACATCGTTTCAAGGTTGTTATCAAGAAACGAATAGGAGATGGGCTGTTCCGGTAGAAATTCCTGCCACTTCTGCTCAATATAAGCAATCGTTTTATTGATGTTTTCAGGCTTGACTTTGATGTTCAGGATGCCCCTGCCGTTATAGGGTCCTGTATCGCTAAACAATACAAATGCCTTTATGCTCTGATGCAGCGAATGATTATGAAAGTCCTTTACCACACCTACAATGGTCATTTGCGCCGTTGAACCCTGATCGAGATTGAGATACAATGTTGAGCCGACCGGGTTTTTCAGTCCGAATTCTGTAATGGATGATTCATTGATGATCAGGGAAAGGGAATCATTGAATTCCTCAGAAAAACTTCTTCCCTCTACCAGTGTAAGCCCTTGGGTTTCAATAAAATTTTCATCGATCACCATGGCATCCGTTGTCAGCACTTCAGAACTCATGTTGCTGGTCTGAAAAAAGTTGCCAAAATAATATCCTCCGGAAACCGGCGTATTTGAACTGGCAACCGATTCAATATCAGGATATTTCAGCAGTTCCTGCTTGAATGCGTCCAGGTCTTCCTGCAGGAAAAAAACCCTTTGTAGTACCAGGATGTTTTCTTTCCTGAATCCAAGATCTTTATTCATGAAAAAATCCATCTGCTGCCGTACGAGGAGTGTTACAGCGATCAGAATGATGGAAATACTGAATTGAAATACCACAAGAGCATTGCGTAAAAAGGAACCTGCTTTCGTTGAGATGAACCGGCCCTTCATGAAATGGAGTGGCTGCATGGAGGATAAAACAAACGAGGGATAGCTGCCCGCGATGAAGCTGACAAAAAGCCCGAGACCAAGCAGAATCGGCAGGGTAAACCAGTTGCCAAAATATAGGATCTCAAGGTTTTTCCCTGCCAGGTTATTGAATGCCGGAAGCATCAGTTCAGTCAGTACAAGAGCGAATATCAAACCTAAGGCCACAGTGGCTAACGATTCATTTAAAAATTGCCAGACCAGCTGCTTTTTCTGAGCTCCCAAAACCTTCCGCATACCCACCTCAAGTGCCCTGTCTGTCGAACGTGCAGTGGAAAGATTCATAAAGTTGATACAGGCTATAATGAGAAGAAAAGCCGCAACGACGATAAAGATATAGACGTAGATAATGTTGCCATTTGGCTTTATTTCATTTCTGAGATTGGAATGCAGGTGAATGTCTTTGAGGGGTTGAAGAAAGTAATTGTAGCCGTTACCAGCAGCCGTGTAGTCTTTAAACGTAATGCCCATACGCGACTCGATCTGTCCCGCTGCATATCGTTCAACCAGACCCGGAAACTTGGATTCCAATGCTTCAGGATCTGTTCCCTCTTTAAGTTTCAGGTAGGTCTTGACTGAGAAGGCAAGGTAATCGGGAATCCTGGTTAATCCCGTTGCTGCAAGGTTCCCTACAAAATCAAATCTGAAATGTGAATTCTCGGGAACATCTTTACATACACCGGTAACCATAAATTCACCGTTTGGGACAGTGATGATCTTTCCCACAGCAGCCGAATCACCGAAATACCTTCTTGCCGTAGATTGTGTGAGTACAAATCCATTCGGTGTTTTTAGCACGGCTGACTTATCTCCCTCAATCAGGGGAAAATCGAAAAATTCAAAAAAATTTGAATCGGCTAGAACCACATACCGTTCCCTGAATTGCTTCTCCCCAACCTGTGTAATGAACTCATTGTCCTGGGAAAATACCCTCGAACAACTTTCTACCTCAGGAAAATCCATTTCCATTGCCTCCCCGATAGATATCGGGATGACAGCATATTCAACCTGATTATCCGGATAGATCCGGTTGAGGGCAACCCGGTAGATCCGGTTTCCATCTTCGAAAAATCGATCGTATGAAAGTTCATCCTGTATGTTCAGGACAATCAGGAAAGTGCACGCAATGCCCACCGAAAGACCGAAAACATTAATAAAAGAGAATAATTTGTTATTGAACAGGTTCCGGATGGCAATCTTTACATAATTGCTAAACATGGATCAGTCGTTTAAACGTTGATTGGTTATCAATACCCGTTTAATGAGTCATCTATTCTTAGGTGAAAACCAGGCAAATAGTCCAGAAATATAGTAAAAACAGGGAACATGAATTGTGCCAAATGAATTAATTAAATGAATAACAAGGTATTGAATTTTAAAATGAAGATTGAGTAATGGTTTTTAAGTGTCCGGAATCAGGCAACCGGGGTACGGAAACGGACGGTGAGGTAAGTTATAAGTTAAAAGTTTATAAGTTATACGTTAATCAGTTAATAAGTCAACGTTAAAGGCAAAGGTTGATTCTACTGCCTCGTCAGTTAACAGATTATGAGTACGAAGTAAGTCGGGAATAACATTAAACTTATAACATATAACTTGTAACATATAACGTGTTCACAATCAGATATATATGACTTAACTTTCGTCAAGGAATGGATAAGTTTCCTGGATAAACGATTCAACTTAACCCGGGATTGATTACCTTTGATTGAAAAATTCAGAATCCTGCAGGAAGAAGAATTGGTTAGAACTTGGTAGATCTGTTGTTACTTGCAATTATCGTTTTAAAACCATGTTAAACTATTATTATGAAAACAAAAATTTTGTTCTTTTTATTAATCGCGTTTTTTTTCACGTTCTCTATTGAAATGGATGCACAGAAGATTACGATAATCTATGACAACTACCTGCATAAGGATAAATGTCAGGCTGACTGGGGTTTCTCCTGCATCATTGATCACAAAACCAGCACTTTACTCTTTGATACAGGAACAAAGAAAGATGTCTTTATTCACAATCTGACAGCGCTGAAAGAGAACCTCAACCGCATCGATATGATCGTGATCTCTCACAACCATGGAGACCATACCGGTAATTTGCATACGGTTCTTGAGACAAAAAATGACCTGACCGTTTATATGCCGTACAGTACCCCCGATGCGGATATTAAACGGATAAAAGATACCGGTGCCAAAGTTGTTCGCGATGAAAAACCAAGAGATCTGGGAAATGACTGGTACCTGTCAGGCGAGATGGGAACTACCATCAAAGAACAGGCCCTGGTGATGGATACACCCAAAGGATTGGTGGTCATTACCGGTTGTGCCCATCCCGGAATTACTGAAATGGTAGCCAGGGTGAAAGAAATTCATAAAAAGGATATCTACCTTGTTCTTGGAGGATTCCATCTGGGTGGACGTTCCGAAGAGCAAATCGAGGAGATCATCCAGGATTTCAAGGATATGGGTGTTCGTAATGTAGCCCCCACACACTGCACCGGCGATAAAGCCATCGAAATGTTCAAGGAAGCCTACGGCGATCATTTTATTGAAGCCGGAGTAGGGAAGGAGATAGAAATTGGAGGGAGTGAGTGAGATGATGAGAGTGTGAGAAGGGGAAGTGATGAGTGATGAGAAAGACAGGTCCTCGGTGCGCGTTGCTGGGTAAAAACAAGAAATAAGAGCTGAGTTATGAGTGATGAGTGATGAGAGGTCCCGAAAAAACAGAAATCTTCGATTTCGTATTTTTTCGAGGATCCTCGAATTTCTAACCTATCCGCCATCGGCGGATTGGAGAAATTCGGGATGAGATGTAAGTAGTGTTTAGTACAGAGTACAGAGTATAGAGTTCAATATGCAGAAAACGAATGACGATTAATACATTTAACCGTTAACTGATAACAAGTAACGAATAATGCTTCATCTTTCCATTTCCTAAAAATCACTGCCAAACTCTACCCCTTCCAAAAAATCAAAAAAAAATCCAAAAAAATTTGCAAATCTCAATTATGTCTTCTATTTTTGTATAGTTCATATAAAATGAAGTATATAAAATATAAACATAAAAAATCAACACAATGGATTTCAGTGTTTTCAGCAGGTCGTCAAAACTCAAATGGGACAGGACGACTATTTTGCTTCTGGTTTTCCTTGCGATTTCGGTAATTTACATCCCCGTTCTTATATGGGAAGGTGAAACATTCGGTACGAACTACACTTCCCTGGTATGGGGAGGAGTGATTATCCTATTCGGGTTCCTTTATTTGTTTATGGTTTATATTCCCGTTACCAGGATTAAAACCATCATATTCATTTTATTCCTGATCGTTGGAACAATGGCGTGGCACTATCTATTAAAGGAAATGGATGGAACCCTTTTTTCAGAAGAAACATTCAATGCCCATCTGATCCTGTTCCTTGTTTATACAGTGTTAGCAGTTCCTTACCTGTTACGCGTAAAACGAAGGATTAAAATTCATTTCAGAAAGATATTTGAGTTAGCTGCGATCCCACTAAAAGGAGTTGAGAATGGGTTTACAGGACGCCCGTATCCGGCGGAAACATGGGAATACACCCTGGACGAGATCAATACATTCTCCCGGTTCCTTCATAAAAACATGATTGCTTTTCCACGGTACTATGCAAATAAGGTGGTGCTGAGTTTCTCAGCAAAAATGGTGGATCCGGGAAAGCAAGATCCTGCCAGATCAAGTTTCATCTCTTTCGATTCCCTCGGCAATATTATCGTGAATATCTCAAAGGAAGATTATGCTCAATTCAAGGAAGATTTCACGTTTGATCAGCTTTGCCAGTCAATATCCGAAGTCTTCAAGGACTTGTTTCACAAATTTAAAACGGGTGATACAGAAGCCATCATCAGGACCATGGAATCCTTTGAACCCAAATGGGTAAAGCCGTTACAGATTGGATTATTCATTTTACTCAGTGCAAGTTTTGTTGTTTTGATGATTATTTATCTCTTATCAACATAAACTCTTTCACAGGATGTTTGAATTAGTAGCTCTTCACTATAATGAATTTTGATACTGCTTCCAATATTGCATCACTGCTGGCAAAAAGTTTTGCCAGGGATTTTTTCCGGCTCCTTGTAACCCATAAGGACATTTCGGCTTCTGAAGCAGCTTCAAGGCTTGATCTGCACATCCGGACAGCACAGGATTTCCTGGAAGGGCTTCATAGGGAAGGGATTGTATCAAGAGAAGAAGTTATGGAAGGGAAACGTCCTTATTACCGTTATGCATTGGTCAGGCATACTATTCAGGTGGACCTGGACTTGAAGAAATTGGTTGACCCAGATAAGCAGAGATCCATGTTGAACCATAAGATCAGAGAAAAGAAAAACAACAGGGCTGTTTTTTATACACCGAATAACCAGGATTTCATTTCGAGTGTAATGCTATTTATAGGTGAAGGAAGACGGAGAAAAGAACGGAAGATCAACCTGACAAAATCCCAGGGAAGATTTCTTTTTCACCTGCCCTTTCCCAATTCAGATCATGTGGGATTAAAGAATATTATGAAGAAAGCGGATCTGACAGAAGATGTTGTACCCGAGATACTTGATCTGATGACCGATTTGATCAGTTTCGGGGTTGTTGAAACAAAAGGAGATGTTATTGATAAGATTGCACACGATGATTAAAGAATTGATTATCCATCAGTGGAAAAGTACATTGCGTTCTCCAAACCTGAGTAGGGACAGGAGAAGCAATATCTTTATCGGGATCCTAATTTTTATCACGATCCTGAACTTCTTTTTTCTGGGGCTTTTTATGAATGATCTGCTCCTTGAGTTCTATCCGGATAAGAATCCGGTAACCCTGTTCAACGGATTTATTGTATACTACCTGATGGTGGATCTGTTTCTGAGGCTTATGCTTCAGGCAGTACCAGGAATGAGTATCCAACCATACCTGCACCTCAACATCAGGAGAGCCACTCTTTCTCATTACCTGTTGATGAAATCATTGGGCAGTGTGTTCAATTACCTGCCTTTTGCCATTATCATTCCATTCGCTCTTACTAATGCCGGGAACCAGTCGCCCTCGTACTATTGGACAATATGGATCTTTGGGATCTATCTCTTTCTGCTCTTCAATGCATACCTTGCTGTTCTTTTCAAACGGCGTGCACTCGATAAACCCATTCTGGAAATAATCCTGGGCCTGGTAATCCTGATGCTGGGCTTGCTGGACTATTATGGTATTTATTCTCTTACCAACCTTTCCGCTTCACTGTTTGCCAACCTGTTGAGTAATCCCCTGTTCCTGCTCCTTCCCATGACTATCCTGGTTTTAATGTATGGTATTAATTTTCAATGGCTCAGGGGAGCATTATCACTGGAACAGATGGAGAGGAGCAGTAGAAGGGAGAGATCTTCCCTGAAGGGATTTGATTTCCTCGATAAATGGGGCGAGATCGGGATCTACCTGCAATTGGAACTGAAACTTATCCTCAGGAATAAACGACTGAAACAGGCGATCCCGGGATCCCTGGCAATGTTGCTTTTGGGATTTGTTATCTATGGATATGAAGAGTACCAGAATATGACGTTTTTCCTGATCTATATGGGGATAATCTTTATCGGTATGTTCATGGTCTATTATGGACAGTTTGTTCTTGCATGGGAAAGCCATTATTTCGATAAGATCCTGACCGAAAAAATCGATTTGTTACAGTACATAAAAGCAAAATACCGGATCATGCAATTCTCTTGCTTGATCCTGTACATATTATTGCTGCCTTATGCCCTGTTTGACGGGATGATCCTCTACGTGAACAGTGCAGTTTTGATTTTTAATATCGGTATTAATGCTACATACCTGCTCTGGACCGGAACATCCAACCGGGAGAGAATTGATCTGGATGCAAGCTACTTTACCTGGCAGGGAAAGAAAGGCAGGCAGATCGCTATTGTTTTTATGTTGATCATATTCCCCCTTCTGGTATACCTGCCGGTCAAACTGATCCTGAATGAATATGCCGGAATTGTGGCTGTTGGCATTGCGGGTCTGATCGGATTACTGTTGAGTCAAACCCTGCTGGAAAAGATAGCGAAAAAGCTGGAACGCATTAAATATGAAATGGCCGACGGGTTCAGGGAAAGGTTTTGATTAAGATAAAAGTAAAAAGTAAAAAGTAAAAAGTAAAAGAGAACTGAAAACCATATATACCATGATACAAGTTAAAGACTTAGTTAAATCCTATAACGGAAAGGTTGTCCTGGATATTCCCGAACTGACTATTCCGAAAGGTGAATGTTTTGGTCTGGTTGGTAATAACGGAGCAGGCAAGACCACATTTTTCAGACTGGTACTGGATTTGATCCGTGCTGATAGTGGAGTGGTAAAATCGAGAGGATTGGATGTCAAGGGATCGGAGGAGTGGAAATCCTATACAGGCTCCTTTCTCGATGAGGGCTTTCTAATCGGATTCCTTACACCGGCAGAATATTATGAGTTCTTGGGGAAACTTTCGAACAAAACAAAACCGGAGGTGTATATGGAACTGGAACGGTACAATGGATTATTAAATGGAGAAGCAGTGGATGAAAAAAAATTCATCCGGAAATTATCCAGGGGAAACCAGAAAAAAGTTGGGATTGTGGCTGCTCTCTTCACCAAACCCGAAGTATTGGTGCTGGACGAACCATTTGCAAATCTCGATCCGACCAGTGTGAGCCGGCTAATAAAAATGCTGAACGGAATAAAAAAGGAATGGAATCCCACCATGCTGATCTCCAGCCATAACCTGAACCACATTTCTGAAGTGTGCGAGCGAATTGATATTCTTGAAGAGGGTAAGATCATCCGGGATATTAAAGATAATCCGAATGCGCTGCGTGACCTGGAAGACTATTTCGCGGTTTGAAGCAATGATTATACGATATCATACGATATCATGCGATAGTCATACGATGGTTCACCCTGTGAAATGATGCTTTGCATAAGTGCCTTAGGCACTATTTCACAGGGTCAATACGATAGTCATTCGATGGTTATTCGATGGTCTCACATACTCCTCGTCACACAGTTCGTCTCATAGTCTCATTGTCTCATTTCTCATAACTCACTTCTCTTCGTCTCTCCATCTGCATCCCCCTCTCTCCATTTTTTTACTTATTTTTAAAATATCTTCTCTGCTCATTCGTCTACACAAGTAACGAGTGATGGTTAAAAACAAAATGATGGAAAAACTTAATTCAAATACCCATTTCACATTAATGGCTTTCGGTTTTATGTTCCGGGATCTGTTCATACCCAGGAAAAAGGTGTTGAAAGAAGCTGGAATCAAAACAGGATTCCGTGTCCTGGATTACGGGTGTGGTCCCGGAGGCTATATTTTACCACTTTCAGAAATGGTGGAAAAGAAAGGTTTCGTGTATGCCCTGGATATCCATCCCATGGCAATTGCGAAAGTGAATAGACTGATATCGAAAAGAAACCTTGAAAATGTTCAGACCATCCGATCTGGTTGTCAAACCGGCCTGCAGGATAATGCCGTCGACCTGGTTCTGTTGTATGACACCTACCATGCCCTGGAGAGCCCGGGGGCTGTTTTGAAAGAGATCCACAGGATCCTTAAACCGGAAGGAATGTTATCCTTCAGTGATCATCATATGCAGAAAGAGGAGATCATAAAAGCTATAACGGATACCGGATTATTCCGACATTGTCATCAGGGAAATAAAACGGTTACTTTCATAAAAGTAACTGAAAACAATTCTTTGTAAAAGTGTTAACATCATCCATGAGCCCAGCCGCTGAAAATAGTATTGAACTGGCTTATAAGAAGGATAGCAGGCGACTGTTACAATTTATAAGAAACCGGATCCCGAATGAAGAGGAAGCGAAGGATATTCTGCAGGATGTTTTTTACCAGCTTATCTCCATCGCGGATGATATCCGGACTATTGACAATGTCACTTCCTGGCTGTTTACCGTCGCCCGGAACAAAATTATCGACCGGTCCCGAAAGAAAAAGCCGGATCTTTTCAGCGATAAACAGATCCAAACACCCGGGAGTGGAGAAGAGGATGTTTTGATGCTGGAAGATGTTTTACCGGCATTTTCAACCGATCCTGAAGATGAAATGATGAATTCATTAATACTTGACGCTGTCGATGGAGCACTGATGGAGTTGCCCGATGAGCAACGGGAAGTATTCATCCTTCACGAGTTTGAAAACATGACGTTCAGGGAGATCGTTGAATTAACGGGTGAAAGCATGAATACGCTGATCTCCCGAAAACACTATGCAGTCCTTTACTTACGGGAGTGTCTGCAGGATTTGTATAACCAATTAAATTCATAATATCATGAGAACACACAGAAGCAAATTTGTACCGGTACGGTATATTTTCATTGGGATTTTTGCACTATTTGCCATTACAGCACTTTTCTTTGTTCTGTGGAACTGGCTGGTCCCGGCTATTTTTAACGGACCAGTCATTACGTTCTGGCAGTCACTTGGCATTCTGGTTCTCTCCAAGATCCTTTTTTCCGGTGTTTGGAAGCACAGGAGCCATTATTCCGGTTATCCACACAGTGAATGGAGAAAACGGTTTGAAGAGAAGATGAAAAACATGTCCGATGAGGAAAAGGAACGGTTCAAGGCAAAGTTCCGTCATCGCCCATACTGGTTTGGACCAATGGAAGAAGAGAGCAAAGAAGATCGGGAGGATAAAGAATAGATTTTCCTGAATAATTTACTGCACCGGAATAACCCGCCATTCGGTTTTGTGAACCAGGCGGGTTTTTCATTCAATTATCCGGTAAGCAAAAAATGCACCATCATTCAGTTCAGGCTGATTTTATCCCTGATGAAAATTTGGTATATTTGTTGATCCCGGGCCAATGAATTGGTTACTATTCTGTAAATTTATCTCCTTTTAGGCAGGAATTCATCAATGAGGAAGAGAGGATCAAGTAAAACGGCTGAGCTTGCTGTAATGACAAGGGCTCTGGCAATACATTCGCGGTATGCTTCAAGGGTGATGAACGATCCATATGCTAGCTGTTTTCTCGGACCAACGACCCTGATCCCTTACCTGTTCAATCGTCTCTTCATGCTTGTTAATCCCGTTTTCTGGAGAGCGGGAATTAACTCGGTAGGTTTCCTGATCGCCCTTTGCCGTCATCGGTTTATGAGTGACCTGATGCTGAGTAGTATGGGCGAAAACTTTAAACAGATCGTGCTGATCGGAGCAGGATACGATACCAACTTTTTGAGAAATACGGAACAATATGGGGATACAAGCCTGTTTGAGATCGATCACCCGAACACACAGTCCAGGAAGATCCGGATGATCAGGAAGCATTCCCTGGAATCCAACCTCAACATTATCTATATTGGGGCGGATCTGGAACATAATAGCATTCAGGATCAGTTATATGAACAAGGATTGGACAGGAGAGAGGCTGTGCTGATTATCGCCGAAGGTGTTTTATCCTACCTCTCAATTCATTCACTTGACCGATTATTTCATTCACTGTCAAACCTTTCTGTTAAGATCAGGTTTGCAGCGGATTACCGTTTACCACAAATGAATGAAAAAAATGTAAGTTTGGCTATTAAACGTTGGAGGCAGGAGTTCAAAATGATGAATGAACAATACCGCTCTTTTTTTGATGAACAGGATATGGATCAAAAACTGACAGAGCATGGTTTCCGGATTATGAGAAATCATAATCTGGCTCAACTGTGGGATGAGTATTCAGGAGATAAGGCACCCAAACACCTTCGTACTATAGCCGGGTTGTTTGTCTCAGAAAGGTGATCCTATTTATTCGCTGTAATTGCTATGAAAAAGCAGGAATGGTATGGTATAATTAATGGAAGGATTTCTTTGCAAAAGAGAAAATCCATCCAGCGGTTGCTTCAGTACTATGGTATCGATACGGCTACCACAAAATACTTTGGACATGCAAAAGAGATTCTTCAACAGACAGCAAAATACCAGGGAATTATCTCCATCGGTGGGGATGGAACCTTGCATGAGGTGATTAACGGTATCAATCTGGAACAGAAAAAGATCCTGGTCATTCCTGCCGGAACAATTAATTGTTTTGCCCGGTTTGTTGGGATCAGAAGGGTAAAAGATGGGATTAAACTGATGGATGAAGGAGAGGTGCAGAAGATTGATCTTCTGCACCTCGATATTCACAGGCAGGACGGCTGCCAGGAGAAACGGTACGTCTGGGGATTCCTGACCTTTGGACGATTGGTCAGAATTACTACGCTGGCATCGAAATTCAGCATTTTACCCAAGTTTATGCGTTATTTCCTTTCCACCATCTTTAACCATGCCATCTGTAGCAAGACCAATGTTACGATTTCAGTGAATGGACAGCCTGCTGTAGCTCGCAAATTCTCGTCGTTCATCATCAACAATGCCACATCCGAACATTTCAGCTCCATTCCCTCATGGGACATGCAGGATGGATCAACAGAGATGCAGATGGTGAATCATAACCCGATCACCCAGTTCATTGCCTCGTTCAGCCGATTCATTAAACTTCCGGTTAACCTGTCCTGGATAAACACTGTTCAATCACTGACCTGTGAATTCGATAAACCCGTCCGGATGATGGCTGATGGTGAAATAATCAGTGGCATACGAAAACTTGATGTTGCGGTTATTCCAGGATGTTGTAAGATGGTGTTGCCTTCCGGTACGGAGATGAAGTACAGGATTCCTGGCTTTCGGGGTAACTGGAAACAATTCCACTGAGGTCATTAACCGGACAAACCCACGAAACGATTTTATTCATTTCTTGCAGAGCGGGCCATGTCCCGATGGAGGGCAACCATCTTCATTGCAGTAACGGCTGCTTCATCCCCTTTGTTCCCGTATTTGCCCCCGGCACGGTCTCTGGCCTGTTGAAGGGTGTTTGTGGTTAATACACCAAAAATGAACGGAATATTATACGCGAGATTCAATTCGGTAATGCCGTGAGTTACACTTTGACAGATGTAATCAAAATGGGGTGTCTCACCCCGGATTATACAACCCACGCAAATAATAGCATCCACTTCACTGTATTCAGCCATGAACTGTGCACCAAGCGTTAATTCGAAACTACCGGGAACAAATTTCTTCAGGATATCCTCCTCGCGAACTCCATGTTTCTTCAGGGTTTGACAGGCAGCATCGGATAACGATTTCGTGATCTCGTAGTTCCATTCAGAAACAACGATGCCAAATTTAAATCCATCCGCAGGCGGTATAGCATCCAGGTCATAATCGGATAAATTCTTCAGATTAGTAGCCATGATTCTTAATCAATGTAAACCTGAACCCTGCTGATGTATTTATCAATATTCCTCCCTTCCTGGCTTTCCGGGTAGTTAGTTTTTATCATTTCGTATCTCTCCAGCGCTTTCTCACAATCACCCAGACTCTCATATACCTGGCCGGCTTTCAGAAGGTAGATGGGATTTAAAAACGCGTTTTCTTTCATGCTATAGGCTCTTTCGTAATACTTGAGTGCTTCGGTCGCATCTTCCAGTTCAAGATACGCATCCCCAATAGCACCCTGAGTAAGCGGGGCAAGCATGTGATCATCCGATTCAAATTTTTTCAGGTAATCGATGGCTGTTTCAAATTCACCCAGGCGGAGTAAGGAAATCCCGGAATAGTAGTGGGCAAGATTTGCTGCTTTTGTGATCCGGTATTCGTCAATGATATCAAGAAATCCAAAATAGTTCCCATCTCCATAAAGAGCCAGATTGAAAGAATCCCGTTCAAAATACTGCTCGGCAACAAACATCTGCGATTGGGCCTCATTTTCGGTTGGCTCAATAAGGAATCGTTTAAATCCCAGGTAACCGACAACGATAACAACTATCACGAGCGTGATAATAGTGAGTATTTTCTGGTTGTCCTCAATAAACTGTTCGCTTTTACTCAGGGCACTTTCAACTCCCTGAAGTTTGTCCTGTGGATCCGGTTTCTTCTTTTTGGCCATTACTGTAAATCTATTTTTTATCGCTTGGTGAAAATTTCCGCAAATGTAACTGTTTTGTCCCTGATATGAAAGATTTGGTGATAATTTTATACTTTTGCCTGATGGTATGATTTGTTAGCGGGCCACCTGATCCTCAATCCCTCATCCGATGTATTTACGCAATATCTCTCTGCTCAATTTCAAGAATTATTCACAGGTTGAACTGACCTTTTCACCAAAGATTAACTGCTTTGTTGGAAACAACGGCGTTGGAAAGACAAACATCCTGGATGCTGTCTATTACCTTTCACTCACAAAAAGCTTTTTTAATGCGATCGATACACAAAATATCAAATACGATCATGACTTCTCGGTGATACAGGGAGATTTTGAAAAGGACGGGAAAATTGAACAGATCTATTGTGGAATTGCACGGAACAGGAAAAAACAGTTTAAACGAAATAAAAAAGAGTATCAGCGCCTGGCAGATCATATTGGATTATTGCCTGTAGTCATGATATCTCCGGCTGATAGCAGCCTTATTATTGAGGGTAGCTCCGAGAGGAGGCGTTTTATCGATACAGTAATCGCACAATATGATAAACCCTACCTGGAAGACCTGATCAATTACAATAAAGCCCTTTCCCAGCGTAACCGATTGTTGAAGAATTTTTCCAGGAATAACAGCTTTAGTGAAGAATCCATGCAATTATGGAACGACCAGCTTATCCCCCCGGGTGAACGGATCTACGGGAAAAGAGTTGAGTTTATTAAACGCCTGATACCCATCTTCCAGCATTATTATGAGTCCATAGCAAAAGGGGGGGAAAAGGTTAGCCTGTCGTACCAGTCACATTTGAACGAGGGCGATTTCAGGGAGCTACTGAGAGAAAACGAATACAAGGACAGGATACTCCAATATACAACGGTGGGCATTCATAAAGATGACCTTAACCTGAAATTATCCGGGTATCCCATTAAGCGGGTTGGCTCTCAAGGACAACAGAAATCCTATTTGCTTGCCCTTAAACTTGCTAAATTCGAATTTATTAAAAACATCGTGGGGTTTCATCCAATATTGCTGCTCGATGATATCTTTGATAAGTTTGATAAGCTCAGGGTAAAACAGATCATTGAACTGGTAGCACACCAGGAATTTGGACAGATATTCATTACGGATACCCATCAGGATAGACTGGAAACCATTTTGAGTGAACTGCCGGCAGATTATAAACTCTTCAGAATAAATGAAGAGGTGATCGAGGTTTCATAACATGGAAACAACCACAAAAACCTGAAACGATGAGAAGAAGCAATACACAGAAACTGGGTGAGGTTATCAAAGATTATTTGAAGGAGTCGAACATTGGTAAGAAGCTAACCGAAATTCAGCTGATCAATTCATGGGAAGAGATTGTAGGAAAAGAGATTGCCAGACGAACGGAGAAGATCTATATCAGGAATAATAAGCTGTTTGTCCACTTCACATCATCCGTTGTACGAAACGAACTGCTCCTCCATCGGGAAACCATTCGTGCCCGGCTGAATGAGCATGCCGGGGAAGAGATCATTAAAGAGATCGTGTTGAAATAATAAAGGGAATAGGTTAGTAAGTTAATGGTTATTAAGTTATTGAGTTCATTGATATAAATCCTTGCTATAAAGGTATTTAAAAGAATTCTCTTCCAATTTGTCTGACCAGAGGATCTAACTACTCTTCAATTTGTTTACAGCCAGCCAATACGGAATAGAGAAATTCGAAATGTTTATTAACTTATCAACGTATAACGGATAACTTCCTAAACAAAGCATCCAGAACTAAGGACCTGCAACTCAATACTCGCAGCTCCTCACTCCTCACTCCCTTTTCAATACCGCTCTTTTTGCGAAAAGAAGAAATCACACTCAAGCCGGGCATTCTCATCACTGTCAGATCCGTGAACTGCATTGCTCTGGATCGACTTGGCGTATTTTTTCCGGATGGTACCCTCGTCTGCTTTTGACGGATCGGTATTTCCTATCAGTTTCCGGAATTCTTCCACAGCATTCTCTTTTTCCAGGATCATGGCTACAATAGCCCCGGATGACATAAACTCCACAAGATCATCATAAAAGGGTTTGCTTTTATGGATCGCATAGAAGGTTTCTGCCTGCTCCTTGGACAGCTTGGTGGACGCTATGGAAGAGATCCTGAATCCTGCTTCGCTTATCATTGCCAGGATGGGACCAATGTACCCCATCTTTACTGCATATGGTTTTATCATGGCAAACGTAATCTTTCCGCTCATAAACCGTTATTTTTGTTGAGATTAATAGTGTGAATAATAAATCCGGTTCTGATATTCAATCGTTTAATTTATATCTTTGCGAACCGGAAATATTCAAAATTTTTTGTGAGTGCAAAGTATATCAAAAAAATTGATAAATAAAATTAATGATTATCTTTCCGATAATCCCTGCATCCTGTTATTAACACACACCAACCCGGATGGAGATGCGATAGGATCAATGCTGGGCTTATATCACTACTTTATCCGGCATGGATTCAAAACCTATGCCATCACACCAAATAACTTCCCTTCCTTTCTCCAATGGCTGCCGGGTGCTGATGAAATTGTACGCTATTCCAGAGAGAAAGAACGGGCGGCTGTGATGATTAAAGAAGCAGATGTTATTTTTAACCTGGATTTTAATGACCCTGAAAGACTGGGAAAAATGAGCGAGTTGATCACGGCTTCAAACGCCATTAAAATATTGATCGATCATCACCCAAATCCTAAAAAATTTAACCACATTGAAATCAGTGAGACTTCGGTTAGCTCAACGGCTGAGTTGATCTACCTTCTGCTCACCCAATTGAACATCAAACCTTTTCTTACCCGGGAAGTTGCTGAAAGTCTATATACCGGGATCATGACAGATACCGGTTGTTTCAGCTACAATTCCTCGTTTGGACAAACCTTCCGGGTAACAGCAGATTTGCTGGAGAGTGGGATTGACAAAGAGAGAATTTTCGACCTGGTCTACAATAACTTTTCTGAAGAGAGAATGAGACTTGCAGGGTTTGCCCTGAATAAAAAAATGGTGGTCCTGAAGAAATACCATACGGCCTATATCTGGTTTACAAAAAAAGAACTGGAACAATTTAACCATACCCTGGGAGATACCGAAGGATTTGTGAACATGCCCCTGTCAATCCATGGTATCCGGTTCTCAGCTCTCTTTATTGAAAAAACAGATCATGTAAAGATCTCATTCAGGTCGAAGGGAAGCTTCCCGGCTAACCTCTTTGCCGAAAGACATTTTCATGGGGGAGGGCATCAAAATGCAGCTGGAGGAGAATCTCCTGCCACACTGGATGAAACCCTGCAGCGATTTGAAGCACTGCTTACCGATTATGAAGACCAACTGTCTCTACCATGATCATGAAACATTGCATCGGCGCACTTCTTCTTGTCACACTCTTGCTTGGATATTCCTGCAAGCAACAGGAGGATAGAAAACACTCCCGGCATGCAGGGAAAGATAAAGAGTCGATGGTCAGGGTGAATCAATACCTTGTCAGCAAAGATGAGGAGATCATAGAGAATTATATAAAACGCCGGGGGTGGAATATGGAATTGACAGAAACCGGTTTGTGGTATATGATTTACCGGAAGGGTAACGGCAAACCGGTTCGAAAAGATACCCGGGTAACCATTGAATATAGCGTAAGTTTACTGGATGGCACCCTCTGTTACCATTCGGATGAAAGCGGTCCAAAACAATTTGTAGTTGGAAAAGGAGAGATTGAACCAGGTCTTGATGAAGGGATCCTGTTATTGAGATCGGGTGACAAAGCACGATTCATTCTCCCTCCTCACCTGGCATACGGTCTGATTGGTGATGAAAATAAAATACCGGCAAGGTCCGTTATTGTGTATGACCTTACGGTTCTTTCAGTTGACAAATGAATTTATACCTTTGTCCCGTTTAAGTGAATTTTTGTGGTATGAAATTTGCAGACTAAAGCAATATTTGCATTGATTGCCGGGTTTTTACATTTCATAACCTTTATTACCCGGAATCATGGTACACATTTTTTACATTATTAACCTATGAGAAATTTATCTAAACCTGCCGGAATTTTTGCATTGAGTCTGATACTTCTTGGCCTGCTGATGGGAGGATGCCTGGAAGAAGATATCAACTATGAAGCAAGAGAAAAAAAAGAACGTGAAGAGTTCCTGGAAGAAAATAACATTACTGTTGAATCCACCGAGAGTGGTCTCTACTTTATACCGCTCGACACAGGTTATGGTGACTACGCGGAAATGGGGGATAGTGTAACCATCAATTTCGAAGGGTACTGGCTGAATGGTAGCCTTCTGACTACCAACATTGAAGCAGTTGCCGTAGAACACGATGCATATAATCCGTATGAAACATATGGACCCTATACATTTGTCCTGGGTACAGGACACATGATCGCCGGGGTTGAAGAAGGATTAACCTACATGAGGGAAGGTGCTTCAGCTGAAATGATCATACCGTCTGAATTATCCTTTCCCGGTTCCTACCGCTCCCTGTTATATTATGTTTATTTTCTGAATCTGCAGGGATCCCCCGATTGATTTTATCACACATTATGATGAACCTGAAAACAATCCGATTGCTGACTTTCCTTTCCATGGCTCTGGTAAACCTGACCATTGCCTGCGAAGAGGACTCAGAATCGAAAAAAGAAAAAGAGAAACGGTTATTGGAAGAGTTTCTGCTAACCAATGACATTACTGTAGAACCAACCGCTTCGGGATTATACTATGTCGAAACAAAAACAGGAACAGGCGCTCAGCCTCAAACAGGTGAATCTGTATCGGTGCACTATATGGGGAGATTGATTGACAGTACCCTCTTTGATACATCCATCGGGGGAAATCCTTATACGTTCCTCCTTGGAATAGGATATGTCATCCCTGGCTGGGATGAAGGCATAGCCCTGATGAAAAAAGGAGGCGAAGCGACATTGATCATACCTTCCTGGCTTGCTTATGGATCCCAGGGAGCAGGAGATGTAATCCCTCCCTATTCAACCTTGCTGTTCGACGTGGAACTTTTATTTCCCGATGATTAGCAGGGAATACAAGAGATTACCTGTGAAGGTATATGCTGATGATGCTGTATGCTAACCGGGTAATTATAGATGAATATAGAAATATCATTGTAACACAAAATCAAATGAAAAAAGCTGGAAAACTGATCCTTTTTGGACTGCTTATTATCGCTCTTTCTCAACTCCTCTTTGTAGGCTGTCTGGAAGAAGATAATAAAGATTATTATGCAGAAGAGATGAAACTGTTGCAGCAATTCCTTGAGCAGAATGACATTACCGTTGAACCTACAGCGAGTGGACTCTATTTCCTGCCCGATGATACCGGAACTGGGGAGTATGCAGAAATTGGTGACTCGGTAAGTATCTATTATGCTGGTTATTACCTGACGGGTTACCTTGTCGCAACAAACATCGAAAGTGTGGCTATTGATCACGAAAGGGAGGATTATTTCACGGATTATACGCCTTTGACCTTTAAGCTGGGTGAGGAAGGGTATGTTGTTGAAGGAATCGAAGAGGGATTAACCTACATGCGGGAAGGAGGAACAGCAACTATGATCATTCCATCTCCAATCGCCATTCCGGAAATCTATACTACTTTTTTGTATGATATTGAGTTGATAGAAGTGATTAAACCATCTAAATGATCTTCTAATCGCCCGACTTTCTCGTCGCTCCACTCAAGCTGGGGCGACGAGTTTTTAGAACGAATAATCGTACCCCGGACTGTCACATAGTGATCCCTACGGGGAAGCCGGGGCACGATCTGTTTTCTCGTCGCTCGACTCCAGTTCGGGCGACGAATATGAGGAACCCCAGAATCGTACCCCGAGTTTACCATAGGTATCGCTTTGCGAGAAATCGGGGCACGATCAGTTATCTCGTCGCCCAATGTCATTCAAAGGGTCAGCGGGTCATACTCCTTAAAAAATGAGATCTCAGCCTCTTCCACGGCTCTTTTATACTTTTCCCAGCCCTCTTCAAAGAACCGGTTGATCTTATCCATGGTTTGCTCAATCAACTGCTCGATCTGTTCAATGGTCCATTGCTGTGTTGTGTTCAGTGGATCCGTTTCATTGACGATCGAGCGTACTCCCCTGATCTTACTGGTAACCAGGTCCGGATCCCTGTAAATTCCCTGAACATCTTCGCGGGGCAGAATCACATCGGTAATCTCCTTTAACGAAGCCTGGACCTCTTTGGTAACCTCCCTCAGGTTTTTTATCGCATCGGTCTGCTTTCGAGGTATTTGCCTGTTGATGGTTGCCATGGTGGTTTTGCACTCGTTGATGCGGTCTATTGCAATAGCAAGTGTTTCCATCTTTTTCATCAGTTCTTCGGCAATTTCCTGATTTTTCCTTGCCGTTTCCACTGAAAATTCTGTTCTTGGATCGGCTTTTACCGTGAGCATTGTGGAATCAGACACGCCGTTAAAGGTCATTTTTATTTTATACAAACCGGGAAGAACACTGCCTCCCCCTCCTCTTTCCTGCTGCCGGGAACGGGATGCCGAAGATCCTGGCGAACGGTATCCTGTTTTATCCAATCCCCAGTACATCCGGTTTATTCCGGTTTTTGGCACCTGGGTAAGGGTCCGTATGACATTTCCCTCTTCATCCGATATCTTGATCGTTACCCGTTTCAGGTTGCTCTCTTCCCGGGATTCGTCTCCGCCACCAAATCCATAAAAGCTACCATAGCGGCTGAAAGCTGATCTGCTATCGGGAATATTGTCACTTGCTTCCCCCTCTTTCACGGAGTAGGTGATCATTGCCCCGCTTCGGCGATTTTCACCGGTATAATAACCATCACCTGCGGAATAGTAGCCCGGTGAACTCCTGTAATTAGCCAGTATTGCTTCCGGTGGATCAAAAACATTGATCTCGCTGTCAAGCAGGATAGTCCCTTTTTGCGCAAGCTCTCTCAGGGGGCGAATATCATCCAGGATATATACCGAGCGGCCGAATGTGGCAATTACCAGGTCGTGTTCCTGCGGGTGAATCACCATATCCATGGTTGAAACCGTGGGATAACCGTTCGTCCATTTGGTCCATGCCTCTCCGGCATCAATACTGACGTACAATCCGAATTCTGTTCCCAGGAACATCAGCTTTGGCTCAACGGGATCCTGTTCAAAAGAAAGAACATAACCCCAGATTTTTGAGTTGTCTACCATCCGTTTCCAGGACTTTCCAAAATCGGTTGTATGATACAGGTAGGCTGAGAAATCGTTTCTCCTGTAATTGTTTACCACGACGAATGCTTCTCCGGCATTGTATTTTGATGCGTGTATTTGTGGTATCCAGCTTCCCGTTGGAACATCCTTCAGCTCCTTATTCAGGTTTGTCCAGGTTTTCCCTCCATCCTGTGTTAGCTGAATGTTACCGTCATCCGTACCTACCCATACGACCCCTTCCTGAATCGGACTGGGAGCGATTGCCAAGATACAGGTATGATTCTCTGCACCCGTAACATCATAGGTTAATCCGCCACTCTCCCCATATTTTTGCTTTTCGGGATCGTTGGTGGTCAGATCAGGGGATATGATGGTCCAGTTTTCACCCCGGTCAGTGCTTTTGTGTAGAAACTGGCTTCCAAAATAGATGGTTTTATTGTCAAACGGGTCGTGAGCCATACCGGCATTCCAGTTGAATCGAAGGTCAATTCCCTCGGGATGCACCGGCTTAATGCTTTTCGTTTTACCGGTTTGGATATCGATTCTTCCCACGTTTCCCTGTTGCGACATGGCATAGCAATACCTCGGGTCACTTTGATCGGGAACCACATCGAATCCGTCACCGCCATAGAGTTGATCCCAGTAAGTATTAATAATTCCACCACTGCTCCAGGTATATCCCGGTCCCCTCCAGGAACCGTTGTCCTGTAACCCTCCAAAGACATGGTAGGGTTGTTCCATGTCCACATTAATGTGGTAGAATTGTCCGACAGGCAGGCTTTCCACAAAGTACCAGGTCTCTCCCCGGTCACGGGTTATAGCCATACCTCCATCATTCCCGTTGATCATAAACCCCGGGTCCTCGGGATGTATCCACCAGGCATGGTGGTCGGGGTGTATGTTTCTTGACATGAAACTGCGGAAAGTTCGTCCCCCATCCTCACTGACATTTACCCGTGAGAAGAGACTGTACACCCTGTTCTCATTTTTTGGATCAACATATATTTCGGCATAGTAGAATGGCCGGTCACCAATGTTTTCCTCTCCAACTTTTTCCCACGTGAATCCGCCGTCATTGGACCGGTACAATGCATTCTTCTTCGATTCGATCAGGGCATAGACAATTTTCGGATTGCTCCGTGCTATTGCCAGTCCCATTCTCCCGAGTTCGCCTTCCGGCAATCCATCTTTTTCGGTCAGGCGTTTCCAGGTTTTTCCACCGTCAAACGTGACATGCAGTCCGGATCCGGGGCCACCCGATTTGAAAAACCATGGCCAGCGCTGGTGTTCCCACATGTTTACAAAAAGCTTATTGGGATTTGAGGGATCCATAACCATATCTCCAACACCGGTTAATTCGTTGACAAACAGTACCTGGTGCCAGGTTTCCCCTCCATCTGTAGTTTTATACACTCCCCGCTCGGGATGTGGCCCCCAGGGCGATCCGGTAGCTCCGACATACACCGTGTTCCCATCCTGAGGGTGGGTGATAACGCGGTGGATGTGTCGTGTCTTCTCCAGGCCCATCAATTTCCAGCTTTTCCCTCCGTCAATACTCTTATAAATACCATAACCTCCGGTATTGCTGTTCCTGGGATTCCCTTCGCCTGTTCCTACCCATATCACATCCGGATTATTCTGATCGATTGCCAGGGCCCCGATTGAGGCAACCTGTTCGTCATCAAAAATGGGTTCCCAATCCACACCCCCGCTTTCTGATTTCCATAATCCCCCCGATGCAGTACCGATGTATATTACAGCCGGATTGTCGAGAACAACATCAATGGCAGTAACCCTGCCACTCATTCCCGCTGGCCCGATACTCCTGGGTTCAAGGTCTTTCATCTTCTCCATATCCAGCTTTTGAGACAGGGCTGGAAAAACTGCAAACATCAACATTGTCAATGTTACAATGCTCGTTCCTAACCGGGCATTTCTTTTGTTCGGGTAATTTTTCATGGGTTTCTGATTTAAATTTCTGACACTATTCAGGATAAAAATATTTTTGTTTTTTTCATCAGGATGTAACAAACCGATCAACCCTGCAATATAAAGATTGTTGGGCGTTTATTGATGTTGGGGACCTGTTTTTTCCAATCCCTGATCTGCTGTGTTTTGATGAATTCAGAAGGGAGTGTAAGATCCGTTGCAAGACAAAGGTCTGTTTCCGGACGGCAATGGCTGATCAGATCGTGGAGTAATTTCTGGTTCCTGTACGGGGCTTCCATAAAAATCTGGCTCTGGGAATACTGCATCGATTTCGCCTCCAGCAGTTTTATCCTGCTGATTCGATCTTTCAAAGGGATGGGCAGGTATCCGTTAAAAGCGAAGTTCTGTCCATTCAGTCCCGATCCCATGAGGGCAAGCAGTATGGATGAAGGTCCAACCAGGGGAACCACCCTGACCCCTTTCCGGTGGGCAAGCTTTACAATTGTGGCGCCCGGATCAGCTACCCCGGGAACCCCGGCTTCTGTAATAATCCCAATATCCCTGTTCTCTTCTAAAGGATTCAGATAGGTTTCGCTCTCTTCCGGTGAAGTGTTCTTATCCAGGATCATAAATTCCATCCGGTCAATGGGAATGTGGGTACCCAGTTTGATGAGATACCGCCGTGCAGACCGTTCGTTTTCTACAACAAAGCAGGAGAGTGTTTTAATTTTTTCAATGGCTTCGGAAGGAATGACTGCCTCAACCGGTGAATCACCCAGTGGTGCGGGAATTAAAAATAAACTGCCACTCATGATTTTCTCTTTCTGCAAAAATAGAGGAATTTATCATTACCGCAATCCGTTGACCGCTATTCTCAAAAATCTTTCCTATCTTCATAAGACAAAGTAGGTGCTTTTCTTAATTCAGGAAATAAGATCATATTATAGATACCGTTACTCTTGAAAGTCACTTTTTTAGGCACAGGAACTTCCCAGGGAATACCGGTTATAGCTTGTCGCTGTAAGGTTTGTCAATCAAAGGATCCACACGATTCCAGGTTGCGTTGTTCGGTCCTTGTGGAGGTGGATGATCTGACCATGGCTATCGATTCCGGCCCCGATTTCAGGCAACAGATGCTGCGTGCCGGGGTGCAACAGCTGGATGCCATCCTGCTTACCCATGAACACAAAGATCATGTTGCCGGGATGGATGACATCCGGGCATTCAATTTCATCAACCGGAAACCAATGGATATTTATGCCGAAGAACGGGTTCAGTCAGCCATAAAACGGGAATTCGCCTATGTTTTTGCAGATTATAAATACCCGGGAATTCCCCGCATCAATCTGCACTCAATTGAAAACAAACCATTCCTGGTGAATGGAGTTGAAATCATTCCAATCCGGGTGTATCATTACCGGCTTCCGATCTTTGGTTTCAGAATCAACGATTTTACCTACATTACCGATGCAAGTTATATCTCCGATCAAGAAATCGCGAAGGTAAAAGGATCACGCTACCTGATAGTAAATGCACTTAGAAAAGAGAAACACCTGACCCATTTCAACCTGGAAGAGGCCGAAAAACTGATCCGTCTGATCTCTCCCGAAAAAGCATTCATTACCCACATCAGCCACCAGTTTGGATTGCATGCTGAACTGGTGGAGGAACTCCCGGAGGGTGTTACAATGGCATATGATACCCTGTCATTTCACTGTTGATATAAAGAAAGTTTTTGATTTATATTTTATATATTTATTGCTTAACCAATACTGATCATTATGGATAAAAAAGAAGTGTATATTGTTTCAGCTGTACGTACTCCGATTGGAAGTCTGGGAGGTTCCCTTGCCGGCTTCAGCGCAACCCGGTTGGGTGGTTTTGTAATCAAGGAAGCCCTTAAACGGGCAGGTGTTTCCGGAGAACTTGTGGATGAGGTCTATATGGGAAACGTCTTATCAGCAAATCTCGGTCAGGCACCGGCACGCCAGGCATCCCTCTTTGCCGGTATTCCCGAAACAGTCCCCTGTACCACCATTAACAAGGTGTGTGCATCGGGCATGAAATCCATTATCATTGGTGCTCAGACCATTCTGAACGGTCATAATAACGTAATCGTTGCCGGTGGAATGGAAAGCATGTCAAATGCTCCCCACTATCTGCCGGCAATGCGAAACGGTATGAAACTCGGACACTCCCAGGTGGTGGATGGAATGATCAAGGATGGACTTTGGGATGTGTACAACGACTATCATATGGGAAATGCAGCGGAGCTTTGTGCACGTGAATATAAAATCAGCCGGGAAGAACAGGATGAGTACGCAATCCAATCCTATACCCGTTCCGCGCAGGCAACAGACGCTGGAAAATTTAGCGAGGAAATACTCCCCATCGAAATTCCCCAGAGAAAAGGAGATCCAATGATCATGGATAAAGATGAAGAGTATACAAACACCAGTTTTGACAGGATACCCACCCTCAGACCGGTGTTTGAGAAAGAGGGAACAGTGACAGCTGCCAATGCGTCCACCATCAACGATGGCGCAGCTGCTGTTGTCTTAATGGAGAAAACAGTGGCTGAAAAAAACGGGATTAAACCGTTGGCAAGGATCATGGCTCATGGCGATGCCGCTCATGCTCCCGAATGGTTTACCACAGCACCTGCCAAAGCGATACCCATCGCCATTGAGCGCGCAGGGCTTGCAGCCGCTGATATCGATTATTATGAAATCAATGAAGCATTCGCTGTTGTGTCCCTGGTTGCACTGAAAGACCTGAAACTGGATCCGGCAATCGTGAACGTGAATGGGGGAGGAGTGTCACTCGGACACCCCATCGGAGCAACAGGTGCTCGGATCGTGGTTACATTGATTCATGTGCTGAAACAGAATGGCGGAAAATATGGCGTGGCTGCCCTGTGCAATGGAGGTGGCGGTGCATCTGCCCTGGTTCTCGAAGCACTTTGATAGAAATGGGAATGACACTCATTGAAAAAATCATTGCTAATCATGCTAACCGTCCAACTGTCCGGCCCGGCGATATTGTCGTTGTGGAAATAGATGCCCGGGTGGCACGTGATTTTGGTGGAGCCAATGTGGTGAAGAACATAAAAGAGAATGACCTGGAGATTGACGACCCGGATAAAACCTTTTTTACCTTCGACTGTAATCCGACCGGTTCAGATCAGAAATATGCTGTTAATCAGCACATTTGCAGATTATTTGCCAGGGAAAATGGAATCAAGGTGTATGATATTGATTCGGGTATCGGAACCCACCTGTTGATCGATGAAGGATTGGTTTATCCCGGGGCAACAGCTATCTCAACCGATTCTCATGCAAATATCCTGGGGGCGATCGGAGCATTTGGACAGGGAATGGGCGATAAAGATATTGCAGCTGCCTGGAGCAAGGGCAAGATCTGGTTTAAGGTGCCCCAATCGGTAAAAATTGACCTGAAAGGAAAATTCCCGGTTGGATTGTCGGCAAAGGATATTGTGCTTAACCTTTTATCGGTTTTCGGTGCAAATAAATTGCTTGGATACTCCGTTGAGATCTACGGCGACGATATCGATTCATTAAGCCTTGACGAACGAATTACCATCTCATCCATGGGAACGGAAATGGGGGCAATAATTATCCTGTTTACACCGAATGAGGAGATCATCGATTTTTGTCAATCCCGCACGAGCCATCCGATTGAAAGGATACAAGCCGATCAGGATGCAACCTATGCCA
>Ga0315534_1000242_pt1 | contig 35235 bp, 33 predicted proteins | sample SalMarSW160240MG_FD_203094 | JGI IMG/M metagenome (GOLD analysis project Ga0315534, IMG submission 203094) | Salt marsh sediment microbial communities from the Plum Island Ecosystem LTER, Massachusetts, United States - Salt Marsh Sediment SW1602-40 ... | reverse complement strand
TTCACTCTTCTCCGATACATGCACTTCGCCTATCATTCCGACGTGTTCGACAGAGGGAGCCGGACAGCGATGGGCAATGCGAGTTCCAGTTTGGTCCTGTGCGCTCAAACCCAAAGGCAAATCCACATGCCCACTCGTTACCTGGCATCGTCACTGCACCTATGGGGTTTGATATTGGGGTGCGCCTTGTCAGCGGCTGTACTCCCGATCTCTGAGGCCAGGGCCTGCGCCTGCTGCGGGACCTACAAGGTTGTCAACGTCGAGGGCTGGGATGTCCTCAATGTCCGGTCCGGCCCGGGAACCGAATATCAGATCGTCCATACGCTGGCGCCTGACGAAGGGTGCATCGTCCAATCGGGGAAACGCAGCGGCTCCTGGGTTAGCATCAAAACGCAGGGAGTCGCTGGGTGGGTGAAGAGCCGCTATCTCGAATACATCCCCTAATTTCCAAACTATCACACGTCGTCAAAGCGCATGTTCGTCAGGATCGGCGCTGAGGGGTCACTCGACTACGAGGATTGTAAGAATGCGCATCTCATTGTTCCTGGTCGCCACGCTTGTGTTCTTGTTGCCGGTTTCGTCGGCAAGCGCTCAGTCGCGAGACTTTTCCTGTGACGACGGCAGTTTGATCAGTGTGACCGTTCTGGACAATCAACGGGTCCGGGCCGGGCCGATCCAGGGAGAGATGATCACACTGCGCGAGAGTTCGACGGAGAAGTGGTACTTCTTGAAGGGCGACTACGGCGTTCGCATTTCTCCCGACCAGGCGCGCCTCAAAGTCGAGATCCCGGACTTTGGCGTGGTCTCGTGCGTCTATCAGACGGGCAACACCACATCGGCCGGCGCGTCGACGCTTCCCCATGCCGCCACATCATGGGGCGGCAGCGTGCGGTCGGGGCCAGGCACCAATTACAAGAAAGTCGGCAGCCTGTCGGAAGGTGAGCGCATCACCATTCTCGAACAATCCTCCGCTCCGCTTTTCCAGGGGCGGCCCTGGTTCAAAATCAAATTTGACGGCCGAACGGGATACCACTGGGGCGGCATTATTTGTCCACTGGGCGAAGCGATCCCCGGTACGTACAAAGTCTGTAACGAAGCCAGCGTTAGGAAACCAGCAAAGCACAAGAAGAAGACGTCATCAAAAAAGACGAAGCCGAAAACGGATACGCGATCTATCAGTCAGCGCTGCAAAGACAACCGCGAGGGCTGCAACATTGGCGTAAAGGAAGCATGCCGTAATCTTGCGCGGTGGGGCTGCTGACGGCCTGCTGCCTCACAGGGATTCAATGTTGCGGAAACCGGCATGCGCCGCTTCGGCAAAGCGCATGACCAGATCGCGCTGCTGGCGCCCGTCTGGCCCCTCAACACCTGTGTGAACATCAACGCCAGCCGGCCGGACGGCATGGATGGCCTCGCGGACATTCGTCGCGGTCAAGCCGCCCGCCAGAATGACCGGTTTGCGGGACACCTTTGCGAGTGTGCGGCTGATCTCCCAGTCATGAACCCGTCCGGTTGCACCTGACGCTCCGGTCTTGGGGTCGAAGGTGTCGGTGATGAATGAGTCGACGCTCGGGCTGAAGCGCTGAACCTCATCGATCAGAGCGTTCGTGTTGTTGCCGCGAACAATGAGGCTCTTGATGATTTTCAGGTTTGGCGCCGTCTCCCGCAGGCGCTGAATTTGATCGGGGCTGATCTGCCCATGGAGCTGAATTATTTCGACCGCCAGTTCGCGGCACAGGTCAATGATAGCTTGCGCGTCATTCAAGTAGGTAATGAGAAAGAAGGTTGCTCGCTCATTGAGCTTGGCGACAACTGCCGCGGCGTCCGCGATCGTCAGGTCCTCTTTGTGGTGATCGAGAACGAGGGGAAAGCCGATGTGGCTGATGCCGCAATCGACGAGCAGCTGTGCCTCGGCGAGATCGATCACACCGGCGACGTGAATGGATTGTTTGGCCGTTGTTTCCATTGCCAATCGCTACCCCATTGCGGTGGGGCCCCAATAGCCAAAACTGTGGGCTGTGCACTTTGTGGCGGTGGAGATACTTAACGTATTTTCTGATGTTTATTAACTATGCCGCTGAAATTGATGATGTTTATTAACTGTATTTTTCTGTGCAGGTCGGCGTACCGATGAATTGGCGATGGCTTCATTGGAATAGCCAGTGAAGGTGATCACGCCGATTGGAAATTGATGACGGGGACTTCACCATGAAACGCGCATATGTGAGACCGACTCTGGTGAAACGCGAAGCGCTCAGCCAGATCACAGCAGACTACTGCAATGTCAGCTACGGCTACTGCCCGAAATCATAGCTCATACCAAAGGGGCTCGGTATTGCGCCGAGCCCACTTTCCTACCTTTGAAACTTGAGTGCCCGTCATTGCGCACGGGCGGACGGAAATGTTCGGTTTCAGCGCCGTCGTGAAGGTGCACTGCTGTCTAATCCGACTGGCCGACGCTTGCTCTTTGGGTTTGATCAGCGGCGACGATGTCCGCCAACCGCTTGGCGACGTACGCGTTCCCGTTGGGCGAGACGTGGCAAAAGTCGATGTAGATGTACTCTGGGTGATCCATGACATCGACAAAGTCGTAGACGTTCTCCGACCCACGCATCTTTTGCTGAATTACCGGGTAAACGGCCTCAAACTGTTTGGCGAGAATGCCCTCCTTCGTGCCCTTCCCGAGGTGATCCATGCGCGTGTCGCTGAAATAGGCCACCGGCTGCAAGATTCCGTAGAACTTGCCACCATAGGACTCCACCAGCACCCGCGCCGTTTCCCAGTCCTCAATGAGATTGGCCGCGATCTTTTCTGCCTTGTACTTGTTGGAGTGGCATTCGTAGTGGTGCTTGGGAATGTTCGTACCAGGCAACTGGCGTGCGAGTGATTGGATGGCTTGCCAGAGGGGGCTGAAAAGATACGCCACGCTCATGCCGCCGCTGCCGGCATCACGCAGCTCCAGGCCCTCCGTCAATTTCGGCTCGGCCAGGTTGGACCACGGTGTGAGCTCGGCGCGGCATTTGTGTGCAACTTCATTGACGCCGTCATAGAAGACGACGATGTCCGGCCGCTTGCCATCCTGCAGCAATTGAATGAGCAGGACGAGACTTTGATGCGACGTAAAGGCAATGTCGCCGAAGTTCTCCGCGTTGAAGCCCGTTAGCTTGCTGAATGCAGACGGTATTGTGGTGGCATCGTCCGCGCCGACACCCCACATCGTTGAGCCGCCGAAAAAGTAGGCGGTTGGCTTGTCGGGATCGGTTGGACCGACGGTGCGCCGCTGTCCATAGGGGCCAGAGATGTTGATGGTCTCTCCAGCGTACGGCGCGCGCTGCCAGTCGACGAAGCTTTTGTATTTGCTTTCCTGCTCGCGATATTCCTCGAAGTGTTTCTTCGCCCAATCCACCCCGTCATAGTTGGGAAGCTTTGCTTCGCGCGCGATGTTGGAGCGACCAACGAGCCCGTGCTCCTTGAGGACCTTGCGAGCGCTGTTGCCGAAGGCGAGGATCCATAGAATCGCGTTGATGAGGACGAATAGGATCAGCGCGTTGATCGCGACGATCTTCAGGGTGGACCGCACTGAAGTCCTCCTCGCGTTTGTTCTTGGCGTTCCAGGCCTCGTCAGCCGAGTGGACGATTGCCCCCGAATGTGAGCGCATTTGGACGCTCCGGCCCATTGCGGGGCAAACTTACTCTCAAGCCGCGGAGTGGGACAACCTCGCCAGTCTTTGGTCAAGGCCGGCGGCCTGCGCGTTGGTTGAGCGGTGCAATCGCGCGGCCAGATGTGGCACCATAGGCCCCTATTTTAGCGAGCGAGGCCAAGATGGTGCGCGTTGTCGGGATCGACCATATTTCGATCCGGGTCAGCGACTTTGTGAAGTCGAAGGCCTTCTACGCGAAACTGTTTGAGTTCCTCGGGTTCAAGGTGCTGGCCGAGTTCCCGAATGAGATGGGCTGGACCAACGGCAAGACGCGCTATTGGATCGGCCAGGCCGACGCCAAAGGCAAAACCCACAAGCACCGCATCGGTGACGTGGGCTTACACCACTACGCGTTCGAGCTGCGCAGCCGCAAGGACGTCGATGAGCTGCAGGATTTTGTGAAAAAGCTGGGCGCGACGATCGTCGATCCCGCGGATGAATATTACGACGACTATTACGCGGTGTTCTTCCTCGATCCGGACGGGCTGAAGCTGGAGGGAATGAAGTGGGGCGAGCGGCATGCGCGGGATGCGAAGGCAGCCAAGGCCAAGAAGGCGAAGAAGGGTGTGGGTGAGGGAGCTTAACTCTATAGGTTGACGGTGATGTAGGTTGGGTTGAGCGTAGTGAAACCCAACGCTCTGAAACGCCCATGCGCTATCGTCGTTCAAAAAAATTTGGCGCAACCTACTTTTTCACTCTCGTCACCGAGCAGCGCCGCCCTCTCCTTCAATCAGCCGCGGCCGTTCAAGCGTTCGAAGAGGCAGTTGCCGCCGTTCGTGCTCGTCATCCCTTCGAGATCGAGGCGCAAGTGATACTTCCAGACCACCTGCATACGATGTGGACGCTGCCGAGTGACGACGCAGATTACTCCACGCGCTGGCGTTTGATTAAAAGCACGTTCACCAGGTCATATTTGCGTTCTTCGCGGTCGCCTGGGCGAAGCGTGAGCCGACGTGCAAAGGGTGAGCAGGGTGTTTGGCAGCGGCGGTTCTGGGAGCACATGATCCGTGACGAAAGGGACTTTGCCGCGCATCTCGACTACATCCATTACAACCCGGTCCGTCACGCACTCGTATCCGCGGCGCGCGAATGGCCCTATTCCACGTTCCTCCAGTGGGTCGAACGCGGTACTTACGAATTGAGTTGGGGTGCGGACGCGATGCCGGAGCTTCCGGCATGGGCGGGTCGTGAATGATCAGAGTCGTAGTTTGGGTTGCTGGCCGAGCAAGGCGCGGCCGAAACCCAACGTGGATTTGAGCTGCATGGTGCTTTGTTGGGTTTCGCTGCGCTCAACCCAACCTACGGACTGTTTGAACTTGGCTTCGATGACCCTGCTTACACCGTCCGCTCGATCTATCGTGCTATGAGACTTGAGCAGCTAGACATGGATAGGAAGTCCTGACGCCTCGCGAAGCATTTGCTCCAAGTAGGCGATGGCGAGCCGTGCAACAGTTGGCGGATCGTCACCTTCAATCGCTGTGCCAAGGTGTTCCTTAGGTGGGGAGAAACTGTCGTGAAACCGAGTGTCGGTTACCCGCATGAGAACAACGCGCGGATTTTGGATTAACGCATCGACAAATTTGCCTTTGCTTGTGGTAACAGTTGGGTCGGCGATTTCTACAGTCCCGTCATTCTTGAGCCTGGCGAGCACGCTGGCTGTCACCTGTTCGCCTTTCTCAGCCGGGAATTGCATTGTGGCACTATCGCCTGCGCGCGCGGTGATCAACTGAAGTGTATGTTCATCGCAATTACGAGCGTGATGTATATAGGCGAGAAGTTGGTCCTTGCGGCGTTCGTGCTTCTTCTTGCCGAACCACGGCTCGCTCTTGGGACAACCCTTTGAGCCTTGCTCCATCTTGCTATAGAAGCGGCTCGTTTGACTGAGGAACTGCGACCAAGCCTCCTCGTAAGCCTTGAAGCCGTTGGATAAATCAAGCCGTTGGGTTGCGGCCCTGGCCAACGCGAGGTGATCATCAGCTTTTTCTAAGGCAACTTGCTTCATATCTAGCCAGTGAGATGAATGCAGAACTAGGGCCGTGTGTTCGTCCTACGCGGAGTCTCCTTCGCGATCCGTCCGCCGATAAGTCAGCCTCTTGCCCTTCGCTCCCGCGAATCGTACGTCACCTTATGCAACAACCTGAGGTTAGAGATTGAGCCCGCCCCCGCTGGACTAACAAGAACAAAAGGTGTACAAGTGAGTCGAAATTGAGAACATTCAACGCTTGCCATAAGGTGGATCGACATGACAACGCAGCCAAATCTCCGCGTCGTCGAAGGGGGTGCAATGGACAAGATGAAGGCGCTGGAGCAGGCGCTGTCGCAGATCGAGAAGCTGCACGGCAAGGGCTCGGTGATGCGCCTGGGCGCCAACGACCGCGCCATGGACATCGAGGCGATCTCCACGGGCTCACTGGGCCTGGATATCGCGCTGGGAATCGGTGGGCTGCCGCGCGGGCGCGTCATTGAAATCTATGGCCCTGAATCGTCAGGCAAGACGACGCTCGCCCTGCAGGTCGTGGCCGAAGCCCAAAAGAAGGGCGGCATCTGCGGGTTCGTCGATGCCGAGCACGCGCTCGACCCCGTCTATGCGCGCAAGCTGGGCGTGAAGGTCGACGATCTTTTGATTTCGCAGCCCGATACGGGCGAGCAGGCGCTGGAGATCACCGATACACTGGTGCGTTCAGGCGCCATTGACGTGCTCGTGGTCGATTCAGTGGCAGCACTGACACCGCGCGCCGAACTCGAAGGCGAGATGGGTGACATGCAGCCGGGTATGCAAGCCCGTCTGATGAGCAAGGCGTTGCGCAAGCTCACGGCTTCGATCTCCAAGTCGCGCTGCATGGTGATCTTCATCAATCAGATCCGCATGAAGATCGGCATCATGTTCGGCAATCCGGAGACGACGACGGGTGGCAATGCGCTGAAGTTTTATTCGTCGGTGCGCCTCGACATCCGCCGCATCGGTGCCATCAAGGACCGCGACGAGGTCGTCGGCAACCAAACGCGCGTCAAGGTGGTCAAGAACAAGGTGGCTCCGCCGTTCAAGCAGGTCGAATTCGATATCATGTACGGCGAGGGCATCTCCAAGACGGGCGAGTTGCTCGATCTTGGGGTCAAGGCAGGCGTCGTGGAGCGCTCAGGCGCCTGGTTCTCCTATGACGGCGAGCGCGTCGGCCAGGGCCGCGAGAACGCCAAGGTGTTCTTGAAGGACAATCCCAAGGTCGCTGATGCCATCGAGCGGGCCGTCCGCGAAAACGCCGGTCTGATCGTCGACAAGATGCTGACCGAGCCAATTGCCGATGCCGAGGGAGAAGAGCCCGACGAGGACGGCGTGCTGCCCGACATTGAAGCAGAGGACGAGCCGAAAAAGGCGGCACGCGCCAAGCGTTAGGTCTTTTCCCGGGCTTCCAGCGCTCAACCCGTAGGGCATTTGTGTGATGGGGAGAGGGGATTGCTAACAGGGCCGTCTGCCCGCTTGACAGGACGGCTCGCGAACCCCATGCGATAGCGTCCCTGGCGCGCGCCATTTCCGGTGCGCGCCGCAGCCATTGCAGAAGCTTCCCATCGATGACCGGCGTCAACGAGATCCGCAAAGCGTTCCTGGACTACTTCGATAAGGAGGGCCACGTCGTTGTGCCCTCCAGCCCGCTGGTGCCGCACAGCGACCCAACGTTGATGTTCACCAACGCCGGGATGGTCCAGTTCAAGAACGTGTTCACGGGCCAGGAGACGCGACCCTACACAACGGCGGTGAGCTCGCAAAAGTGTGTGCGCGCGGGCGGCAAGCACAACGATCTCGATAACGTCGGCTATACGGCGCGCCACCACACGTTCTTTGAGATGCTGGGGAATTTTTCCTTCGGCGACTATTTCAAGGAGCGCGCGATCGAGCTTGCCTGGAACCTACTCACGAAAGAGTTCGGGCTCGACAAGAAGCGCCTGATCGTCACCGTCTATAGCGAGGACGAGCACGCCTACAAGATCTGGGAGAAGCTGACCGGCTTCGGCCCCGACAAGATCCTCAAGATCTCGACGTCCGATAACTTCTGGCAGATGGGCGAGACAGGGCCGTGCGGGCCGTGTTCGGAGATCTTTTTCGATCACGGCGAGAAGATCGCCGGAGGACCACCTGGCTCTCCCGACGAGGACGGCGATCGCTTCGTTGAGATCTGGAACCTCGTGTTCATGCAATACGAGCAGGTTTCCCCCGGCCAACGCGTGGACCTGCCGAAACACTCCGTCGATACGGGCATGGGGCTTGAGCGTATGGCGGCGGTGCTGCAGGGCACGCATGACAATTATGAGATCGATCTCTTCAAGGCACTGATTGCCGCTTCCGTGGCCGCGACGGGCGTGTCCGCGGACGGTGAGCACAACGCCTCGCACCGCGTGATCACCGACCACTTGCGCGCTACGAGCTTCCTGATTGCCGACGGCGTGCTGCCCTCCAACGAAGGCCGCGGCTACGTGCTTCGCCGCATCATGCGCCGCGCCATGCGCTATGCCCACCAGATGGGTTGCACCGAGCCGCTGATGCACAGGCTCGTGCCGTCGCTGATCCATGAGATGGGCGACACCTACCACGAGTTGCTACGCGCGCAGCCGCTGATCACCGAAACGTTGTTGCTCGAAGAGACGAAATTCAAGAAGACCCTTGGCACCGGCTTGAAACTTCTCGACGAGGCGTCGCGCGGGCTCAAGAAGGGCGCGACGTTTTCGGGCGAGACCGCCTTCAAGCTCTACGACACATATGGATTTCCCCTCGACCTGACCGAAGATGCGTTGCGCTCGCGCGGGATAACCGTCGGCACCGATGCCTTCGACGCTGCAATGGCACGACAGAAGGAAGAGGCGCGCAAGGCGTGGAAGGGCTCGGGCGAGGCGGCCACCGAAGCCGTTTGGTTCGAAGTGCGCGAGAAGACGGGTGCGACCGAGTTTTTGGGCTACGAAGCGGAAACCGCGGCGGGCGAAATTTTTGCCCTCGTTGAGGGTGGCAAGCCGGTCAAAAGCCTCAAAGCGGGGGACGAGGCCGCGATCGTTGTCAACCAGACTCCGTTCTATGCGGAATCGGGCGGCCAGATCGGCGATCAGGGTGTGATCGTCGGTGCGAAGGGTGCGTTGTTTCGGGTGACCGATACGCAGAAGAAACTCCACGATCTGTTTGTGCACGTGGGGCGCGTCGAGAAGGGCTCGTTCAAGGCAGGCGAGGTCGTGGATCTTGAAGTCGATCACGAACGCCGCACGGCCACGCGCGCCAATCACTCGGCCACGCACCTCTTGCATGAGGCGCTGCGCCAGGTGCTGGGCACGCATGTTGCGCAAAAGGGCTCGCTCGTGGCGCCCGACCGACTGCGCTTCGACTTCTCGCATCCCAAGCCCATGAACGCGGAGGAGGTTGCGGAGGTCGAAAAGCGCGCGAACGCAATCATTTTGCAGAATGCGCCGGTTGAGACACGGCTGATGGCGCTCGATGATGCGATGGAGTCGGGCGCGATGGCGCTGTTCGGCGAAAAGTACGGGGATGAGGTGCGCGTTGTGTCGATGGGGGAACCTTCCGCCGGCGCCAACAAGGCGTGGTCGGTGGAGCTGTGCGGGGGCACGCACGTCAAGCGTACCGGCGACATCGGCTTGGTGAAGATCGTTGCCGAGAGCGCGAGTGCGGCCGGTGTTCGGCGCATCGAGGCACTGACGGCCGATGGCGCGCGCAACTATCTGGCGGCCCAGGACGAACGCGTGAAAGAGGTGGCCGCGGCCTTGCGCGTCCGGCCCGAAGACGTGCTTGAGCGGATCAAGGCGCTTGTCGAAGAGCGCAAGACCTTGGAGCGTCAACTGGGCGAGGCCAAGAAGCAGATTGCGCTGGGTGGCGGGGCGGCGGGCGCCGGCACGGCGACGGATGCCGTGCGCAAGGTTGGCAAGGTGAACTTGCTGGCGCGTACGGTGCAGGGCCTCAACCCGAAAGACCTGCGCGGCCTCATCGACGACGGCAAGAAGCAGGTGGGTTCGGGCATCGTCGCGATCGTCGGCATAACGGAAGATGGCAAGGCGGGGTTGGCCGTCGGCGTGACCGAGGATTTGACGAAGTCCTGGAGTGCCGTCGATCTCGTTCGCGCAGGTGCGGAGGCACTCGGCGGCAAGGGTGGCGGCGGACGGCCTGACATGGCGCAAGCCGGCGGTCCCGATGGCGCAAAGGCCGATGCAGCGTTGCAGGCGATTGAAGCGCGCCTGGGCGAGGCGGCCTAGGTCCGCATTGTCGCGCTTTGACGCCTCAGCGTCAATTCCCCAGCACTTTCTGCTATTGATAGTGTGAAGCGGCCGGGCTTCGTATTCGAAACTGCCTGCGGTCGCGCACGAGGGATTGTAATGACCGAAGGCCACGACCTCAGCGCCTACCGAGAGGCGATGATCGTGCTTGCGACGGCAGCCATTCTGGTTCCGCTCGGCCAGAGGTACCGTATCAGTCCGATTCTGGGTTTCCTCGTGGCCGGCGCGTTGCTGGGCCCCGGTGGCCTCGGCTCGCTCTGGTACACATTCCCGGAAGTCCGATGGATTGCGATTACGGACGAACGCGGCCTCGGTGCGATCGCCGAGTTGGGCGTGGTGTTCCTGCTATTTTTGATTGGACTTGAGCTTTCGTTCAAACGCTTGAAGGCCATGCGCCGGCTTGTGTTTGGGCTTGGCGCTTTGCAGGTTGGGATCTCCGCGTTGCTCATTGGCGGTGCGGCCAGCCTGTTTGGGGCGTCTCCGGCTGGTGCTGTCCTAATCGGGCTCAGCCTCGCGCTGTCGTCGACGGCGATTGTTGTTGAGCTTCTCTCGCGTCAGCAACGGCTCAACACGGTAACGGGACGCACGAGCTTTTCGATCCTGCTGCTGCAGGATCTCGCAGTCGTTCCGCTGTTGTTTCTCGTCACGATTTTGAGCCCCGATCGCGAAGGCTCGCTTTTGGGCGGCCTGGCGCTGGCCTTCGGTCAGGCCGCTTTGGTGATTGCCGCAATCGTCATCACCGGATCGCTCGTGCTGCGCCCGCTGTTCCGGCTCGTGGCATCGATTGAGAGCACGGAGCTATTCGTGGCGGCCGCTCTTTTGGTTGCGGTGGGCAGTGGTCTTGCAACGGCGTCGGCCGGCCTTTCGATGGCGCTGGGTGCGTTCGTAGCCGGCCTGCTGCTTGCAGAGACGGAATACCGCCGGGCCATTGAAGCCACGATCGACCCCTTCAAGGGGTTGTTGCTTGGGGTCTTCTTTTTCTCGGTGGGGATGAGCATTGACATAGGAGGGCTCATCTCCAATCCGCTGCCGATCATTCTCGGTGTTGTCGGGCTCGTCGTCGTGAAGTCGGGCGTTCTGGCGGGATTGTTGCGCCTGTTTCGCGTGCCGTGGCAGGCGACCACCGAAGCATCGCTTCTGTTGGGGCCAGGAGGGGAGTTCGCGTTTATCGTCGTCGGTCTTGGGGTCGTGCACGATATCGTTGATCGCGATGTAGGTACGTACATTTTGGCGATTACGTCAGTCTCGATGGCGCTCATTCCGTTACTCGACTACCTGGGCCGGCGCATAGGGGAACGTTTCGGCGAGCATCAGGAGCCAAACCCGTTGTTGAGCGAGGAACCGCCGCACGAACAGTTCGATGCCATTGTGATCGGATGCGGACGTGTAGGGCGCCTCGTGTCGGAGATGTTGAGCCGCCACAACGTTAAGCACTTAATGGTAGAGCGCGATCCCGTCGCCGTCACCAAATGGCGCGGAGAAGGATTCCCCGTCTATTTCGGAGACGCCAAGACGGCGCCGTTCCTGAAGCGTTGCGGGCTCGAGCATGCGAAAGGCCTAATCGTCACCATCAACGATCCCGCTAGCGTGAACGACATCGTCTCAGCGGTGCGTGCGCTCCGCAAAGACATCCTGATTGTTGCGCGTTCCAGCGACGCAGATCATGCGCGCCATCTTTACACGCTGGGCGTGAGCGATGCGGTGCCTGAAACGATCGAGGCAAGCCTACAGGTGACAGAGGCGGCACTCGTAGGGCTTGGCGTTCCCACTGGGCCCGTCATCGCTTCGATTCATGAGCGCCGTGACGAATTTCGCGAGGCGCTGCAAGGGGCTGCTGGGCGTCCGACGCGCGGCTTACGCGCGCGCCAATCGACGACCAAAGAGTAGCAATTGCGCTGTCTCGGCGTGAAGCTCACGCGCGTTAGGAGCCCGCGGCGATTTAGCGGGTCGATCGCGACAGAATCGCCGCTATTGGGGTGCAGACTCGCTGAGATAACACAGGCCAGCTGCGTGTCCTGGCCTGAACACAAGGGGGAGATCTCGTATGCTCACGTGTCGTTCAATTTTCGCAACAGGTGTCGTGCTGGTCGCCATTTTGGCTGCTGCACCAGTTCAAGCACAAACCGTCAAAGTTGGTGCGCTGACATGCAACGCAGCCGGCGGATCCGGTTTCATCTTTGGATCGACGAAAGACATCCGCTGCAAGTTCAGCAGCATGAGTGGTAAGAGCGAGTACTATCACGGAGCGATCAGCAAGTTTGGCGTCGATCTCGGGTTCACCGGGAAGACCACCATCGTATGGGCGGTGTTTGCGCCAAGCGCGAGTATCCCTGGGGGTGCGCTCGCTGGGAACTATGGTGGCGTCTCCGCCGAAGCGACCGTTGGGCTTGGGGTCGGTGCCAATGCGCTTGTTGGCGGCTCAAAAAACTCGATCGCCCTTCAGCCGCTAAGTGTGCAGGGCCAGCAGGGTCTCAACGTAGCACTTGGTGTATCGGAGCTCTCGTTGCGTCCGGGACGTTAGGCGCCGGCGAGGGCTGCACTAGTTGACGGTGTCCTGGACGAGCGGCCCTATGATATCGATGCGGTTCGTCCAGATGCCGCCGTCGAAGTGCCCTGGGAGCGCCTGGAGAGCGGCTTCATCGTCTATGCCCCTCGAGCCAACATCGTTGGCGTCGCGAGCGCCGATGACGAAGACTGGGGTTCCCGCGCCACGCATGCGTTGGATAAACCGATTGGGCCAGCCCCAAAGGTAGCCGGCATAGTTGATTGGCAAGAGCAGCAACGTGTGCCGGCATGCATTGGGCACATAACCGGTCCAGCCGACACTGAGGTAGATGAGACCGCATCGCTTGATGGTCGCTCCTGACATGGCACGCACGTCGGGCAGGCGGACACGTAGAGCTGCGATTGCGCGCCTGCCGCCATAGACCATCAAGAGCTCGCGCTCCGAAGGCGGTAGCTGCGCAAGCCGATCAGCGAGCTTTTCGCCCTCATCGGGATCGTCGCTCTTGATGTTGATCAGAAAGCGCTTGTTGGGGAGGGCCGCGAGCACCTCGTCGAGCGAGGGCATGAGGCCCACACCTTTTCCACGAAAGGGAAAGGTCTTGCCTCCGTCAGCCGTGTAGCCGTAGCCAATGTCGAGGGTCTTAAGGTGGCTCAGCGTTTGCTCGCGGGTTATGCCCTTGCCTTCGGTGCGGCAGCCGACCGTCCAATCGTGAATGACGGCAAACAGCCCATCTGTCGTCGGATGGATGTCAAACTCGACGATATCAGCCCCGGCCGAGAAGGCGGCTTCGATCGAGGCGAGCGTATTTTCCAGGTAGTCGTGCGCGGGCGGGAAGATTCTGGTCGCCGTGCAAGTGTCGTTAGTGAGCCCTTCGTGGGAGAATGGTTGCGCCATACCGCGATGGGCGAGCAGAAGTGGCTTTCCACTCATTGCAGGCGCGAGACTGTTCGCGTTGTTCGCGTAAACAAAAGTGGCCAGCAGCAAACAGACACTAAGTGCGATGCGGACCATGCGCTTCATGGAGATTCCCAGACTAATTCTCTGGCCATTCGGCATACCGAATGGGGCAAAAGAACGCCGGAGGGGAGTGGCCTGTCGTGCGCCTACGCCGTCATCGCCTTTTTGAGGTTCTCGTCGACCTTGTCGAGGAAGCCGGTCGTCGAGAGCCAGTCTTGCTCATCGCCGATCAGAAGAGCCAGGTCCTTCGTCATGAAACCGGCCTCGACTGTTTCAATGCAGACTTTCTCGAGCGTTGCGGCGAAACGGGCAAGCTCGTCGTTGTCGTCGAGTTTGGCGCGATGGGCGAGCCCGCGCGTCCAAGCAAAGATCGACGCAATCGAGTTTGTAGACGTTGCCTTGCCTTTCTCGTGCTCGCGGTAGTGGCGCGTAACGGTGCCATGCGCGGCTTCCGCTTCGACGATCTTGCCGTCTGGGCTCATGAGGACGCTGGTCATCAAGCCCAAGGATCCGAACCCTTGCGCAACGATGTCGGACTGCACGTCGCCGTCGTAATTCTTGCAGGCCCACACATAACCGCCGTGCCACTTGAGAGCCGACGCCACCATATCGTCGATCAAACGGTGCTCGTAGGTGAGCTTTCGCTTATCGAACTCGGTCTTGAACTCAGCATCGAAGACCTCCTGGAACAGATCCTTGAAGCGGCCGTCGTACGCCTTGAGGATCGTGTTTTTTGTCGAGAGATAGACGGGATAGTTGCGCGAAAGCCCGTAGTTGAAGGAGGCGCGGGCGAAATCCCGGATGGAGTCGTCGAGATTGTACATGGCCATGGCAATGCCGCTGCCGGGAGCCTGGAACACCTCCTTTTCGATCACGGTGCCGTCCTCGCCGACGAATTTGATGGTGAGGTTGCCTGGGCCCGGGAAAAGGAAATCGGTCGCGCGGTATTGGTCGCCGAATGCGTGGCGGCCGATGATGATGGGCGCCGTCCAACCCGGCACGAGGCGAGGTACGTTGGAGCAGATGATGGGTTCGCGAAAAATAACGCCGCCGAGGATGTTGCGGATGGTGCCGTTGGGGCTCCTCCACATCTTTTTGAGCCCAAACTCATCGACGCGGGCCTCATCGGGCGTGATGGTCGCGCACTTGACTCCGACGCCATGCTTCTTGATGGCGGTAGCAGCGTCGATGGTGACCTGGTCGTCGGTCTTGTCGCGGTTCTGGATGCTGAGGTCGTAGTAGTCGATCGGCAGATCGATATAGGGTTCGATGAGCTTGCCTTTTATAAGCTCCCAGATGATGCGGGTCATCTCGTCGCCGTCGAGTTCAACGACGGTGCCGGTCACCTTGATCTTTGTCATGTAATGGCCTCGGATCGGGGGAGGGAAGTGATTTTGGCGGCACCATATCTGCGCTGGGTGCGCCCAACAAGAGACCTCAGGCTATGAGCTTTGATCCCCTCGTCAACATCAATAGCGACGCAGAGGGGCGGCGCGTGCCGCAGATCGCAGATACTGGCGTGGCGGTGGTGGACGTCGTGCGCGCCTGCCATGAAATGACGATCGATGCGGGGCTTGAGAGCCTGGCGGTTCCTGGCCTCGATCGATCAACGCTCGAGCCCCTGCTCGTTTATTGCGCCGAAGAACGTTGCAGCGTTGATGCGGCGTCGTGTCCGGGGTGCCGGCGGCGCATCGAGTTAGAAGGGTTGACGAGTTTCGATGCGTTCGCCAACGCTCATCGGGAGATTACGATCGGCGATGGCCGCGTGCGCATTGCCGGCAACGGCGATCGCAAGCTGCACGCAGACAGCCTCGAAGAGCTGGCCAAGACATGGTCGGGTGAAAAGTATTGGTACTGGGCCCGGCGCGTGCTGCGTAAGCTGCGCCATGGCCTTCGCCGTCAGCATGTAAAAGGTGAGCCATTTGCGGGCGAAGATGAAAGTCCGGCGGTCATTCTGATGGAGCCTCAGCTTGCCGACAACATCGGCATGGTGGCGCGGGCCATGGCGAACTTCGGTCTTGACTCCCTGCGTCTCATCGCGCCGCGCGATGGTTGGCCCAATGAAAAGGCTCGCATTGCCGCTTCGGGGGCGAACTATGTGATCGATGATGCTGCTGCATTTTCCAGCTTGGATGAGAGCATTCGCGATCTCAATTGGCTTTGTGCGACCACGGCGCGCCAGCGCGACTTGCGCAAACCGGTGATGACGCCGATCGAGGCGGTGGCCGAAATGCGCAAGCGCATAGCGCAAGGCCAACGCTGCGGGGTGCTTTTTGGTCGCGAGCGCAGCGGTCTGGAGAATATCGAGGTCGCCAATGCGGATGTGTTGATCATGATCCCAGTGAACACCCGGTTCGCCTCGCTCAACCTGGCCCAGGCTGTGCTCATCATCGGATATGAATGGATGCGCACAAGCGAGGAGCAGAGCTTAGGGCGCGTGACGACATACGAGCGGCCCATTTCCACAGGGCTCAACCTCGGAAACGACCAGCCTGCCACCAAAGAAGAACTCGTAGGGTTCTTTGAACATCTGGAGACCGAACTGGAGCGGCTGGGTTTTTTCAATCCAGGGCACAAACGTGCCACAGTGGTGCGGAATCTAAGGACAATGCTGTCGCGCATGCAGGCGACGGCGCAAGAAGTGCGCACACTGCGTGGTATTGTTGCAACTCTGGCAAAAGGCAAGGGGCAGGGCCGTAAACAGTCCTCGTAATCCGCCATTTTCTGGACAAGTTTAGGGCTGAGCGATGCCGCTCGAATGTGCAGTGAGTTCGCCCGGTGGGGGCCCAACAGTGGCATACGGGCAGTAATTGTAACAACATAACACAAGGCCGGTTCGGGAGATGCGGATCATGAGAATGGCGGGGAAAATGTGGGCTGTTGCCATGTTGGTCGCCGGGGTTGCGGCGGCGCCTGTCCATGCACAAGAGCTGAGCGAGAAGGCGACACTAACGTTTATGGATTACGCGTGGTCGCTGACGCCGGAAGCCTTCACCAAACCGAATGGCGAGACGATCCAAATCGACAAGACGAAAAAGGATGACGTGATGGTCCCGCTCGATGTCGCGCGCGAGGTCATCCGCGTCGGCCGGCTTTCAGCGCATGCTCAGGTTTGCGAACTGGCACAGGAGCAAGTCGACAACCACACCTCGTTGATGCGGCGTCATGCAGAGACCAAGAAGTGGACGCCTCAGCAGCTCGTGTACATGAATCAGTTGCACCTGACGACGGTGATGCTTTTGACCGGGCGCGTGAAGCTCGTCGAGAAGGATGGTGACAAGGAGGTCGTCATCTCTGAGGAAAAGCGCGAAGCGCAGACATGCACCGATGAGCAGAAGTCGAAGGTCAAGGAGTTGATCGCTGCCTATGTGGCAACCGGGCCTGCGCTCGCCGCCGCCACGTCGCCAGCCGCGCCTGCCGCGGCTGCTGCGGCAGCCGCTGCTGCCCCGAAGGAGTAGGTGGGCAGGAAACGCGGGCTTATTCCAGCATCAGTTGACGCGGGGCCTCGGTCCCGCTATTTACCCCTCTTCACGCGGGTCATGGGCAATGGCCCGCGTGTTTATTTGCGCACCTGCGGCGACGCCCCTGAGGGCGCCGCCTGTCGGTTCCAGGGCCTTTCCCGGCCTTCGGGACAAAGGAAGGGGCGCTCCACGAAGCTAAGGCAAATACAACGTTGGAGTGCTGTTAATGACCAAGCGCGTTCGCGCCAAGCATAAGATCGATCGCCGTCTGGGCGAGAATATCTGGGGCCGCCCCAAGAGCCCGATCAACCGGCGAGAGTCCCGCCCGGGCCAGCACGGCGACCGCCGTATGAGCAAACTTTCGGACTATGGCCAGCAGCTCAAGGCCAAGCAGAAGCTGAAGGGCTACTACGGCAACATCACAGAGCGCCAATTTCACCGCATCTATACCGAAGCGGTGCGCCTCAAGGGCTCGACGTCTGAGCATGTGGTCGGCCTGTTGGAGCGCCGGCTCGACGCCGTCGTTTACCGGGCCAAATTCGTGCCGACCGTGTTTGCCGCACGCCAGTTCGTCAGCCATGGGCACGTGACTGTCAACGGCCGCCGCGTAACGGTTCCGAGCTTCCGGTGCCGGATCGGCGACGTTATCGAAGTTAGGGAAAAAGCGCGTCAGCTTCCGCTGGTGCTCGAGGCGATCAAGAGCCCCGAACGCGACGTTCCCGAATACATCGATGCGGACCACAACAAAATGGTAGCCAAGTTCGTGCGCGTTCCCGCCCTGACGGATATCCCCTATCCTGTGCACATGGAACCGAACCTGGTGGTCGAGTTCTACTCGCGCTAACTCAGTTTCCAGATCAAAGAAGGGGCCCGGCCATTGGCGCGGGCCCTTTTTGTTTTTGATGTCCTCCATGTCCTTTCAGGCCGGACGGTGCCGGCGGCCGGGATTGGTGGGCAGTGTCACGACCTCGCCAGGAGGGGACTGTGGGCGCCTTGGCGCCGGCACTGTGTTGGCCCATCCGTAGGCGAGCATCGTGATGAGCGCGGAAGCGGCAAAGAAATAGACGCCCGGCATGACGACGGCCTCGGTGTAGCCGGACGAGTTCACGTAGAAAATCATCAAGGCGAGCACCATGACGTCGGTCATCGAGTAGCGGCCGAGCCATTCCATGGTCGTGATCGACTTCTGCCGGAACTCGGGCGACAGGTCCGGCGAAGTGACGAGCGTCAGCAGGTAGAACAGCTTGAGAAACGGGAAGAAGATCGAAACGGCGAAAACGACCGCACACAGGAAGTACTCGTTGCTCTCGTAGAGCGCATAGATGATCGACAAGATGGAATGCTCATTGGTCCACACATAAACGGTGGTGAAGCGGATGACGGGCAGGATGATGCCAAGCGCGAAGAACACCGTCGCGACGATGATCAAGAAGCTCAGCAGGAAATTTCTCAGTGCTGAGAGCGGTCTGGGAACGGATGGCGCCAGCGCTGGACCCGCTGCTGCAATGACATCGGTCTTGAGCCAGCTGTAAGAGAGCATCATCAGTAGAACAGCGGCTGTAAAATAGTAGACCGCCGGCAGGCTTGTTGCGTCGTAGACGCCTTGGCTCTTCAGGAAGAAGATGGTGAGGGCCAGAACGAGCACATCGTGCATTGACCATTTGCCGATCCACTCGATCGCCTTGAGGTGCTTGGCCTGGCGTTTGAGCTCGGCCGCGGGAAGCGTGGAGACGAGTAAGAGATAGAGCAGCTTGATGCAGGGAAAGACGATCGAGAAAACGAGGACGATGATGCCGAGAAATGTCTGGCCGTCCTTGAGCAACACCTCGACGGTGGAGATCAGCGAGTACTCACTCGACCAGAAGACGAACTTCGTCAGCTTGATGATGGGCAGGCTGATGCCGAGCGCAAGACACACTGCGGCAGCGCTGATGGCAAGGCTCAAGAGAAATCGCCGGCCACCCAATCGCATCGTTGTGAAAATCCCTAACGAAGGCCCAGCGTCTTGCGGCCGGGCCGGCCACATTATCTTACCAGTGAAATCGGCCGGGGCGGCGAAACTAGGGCCGGAGTGGGGGTAGTAGGCAGTGGGCAATAGGCAGTCGGCAAAGGGCAGTAGCCAGTAAGCAGTCGGCAGTCGGCAGTAGGATGTCGTGTGATGCATCGATGCGCGTCTCCAGCCACGATCTAGCGCCGCTTCTTGCGCGCGCCGCGGTTATCGCAATTGGGCCACCCGAGCACCTTCAGCGCACTGGCAAAGCGCGTGCGTGCGAGCCCTTGGTGATGGCGTTGGCAGGGCAGTTCGCCGCCGGCGGCCGGGCCCAAGCAGCGTTTGCGGCGGCGGCACCGCTTCAGCACGCACACGCGCGGCAGGCCGGAGGCCGACGCGACGAGGCGGTCGAAGAGCTCCGCCTCGAAGGTTTCGGGGTCGTTCGTCTGGAGCAAGCCTGAGCCTTTTGCCTTGCCGTTGCGCGCTGCAGCCATCCTTTGCCGTCTCATGGCGTGTGTCTTCGTTCTCGCGGACTTGCATCCCGAGGCCTATCAAAGAGCGAGGGAGCGCGGGCGCCAAACGACCGCCATCCGATTTCATATCCGGCAGCCTTTCGGCGCCCACGTCGGTTGCTTGCCGTGCCGGGGGTGCGGTCACATCGGAAGCGCGCTTGTCGGCCCGGCCTCGGCGTCCAACGCCGGGCCACATCGTCAGGACCTCAAGCTGCTGCGCACCGCGACTTGAAGCGGGGCGCCGCTGCCGACGGGCGTCCGTGCGCTCTGTTGCCATTGCGCACAGCCCCGATCGCCGGCCCCGGAATTTGAAGCGAGCTTAAGCCTCGCGTCAGCGCCCGCGACGGTGCGAGCGCTGCCTCAACCGGGCACCATCCCTGTCCCGCAAAGCCGCTCAGCTGATGCGTCCCATGTGGACAGCGGTGCGGGGAGGATAGGGGCGTGGAGAGGGGCGGGGATAAGTTTGGGGGGCTGGTGGTGAGGGGGCGGGCCGCGCTCGTAGACCCGTCGACTGAAGCGGACAGTAGCCATATTGAACTGGACGTCATCTAAAACGACGATTGGCTCCGGCCGCGACGTTCCCGAATACATCGAGGCGGACCACAATAAGATGGTGGCCAAGTTCGTGCGCGTTCCAGCAATGTCGGATGTGCCCTATCCTGTGCATATGGAGCCGAACCTGGTGGTCGAGTTCTACTCGCGCTAATTGAGATTCCAGATCAACGAAGGGGCCCGGCCATCTGGCGCGGGCCTTTTTGAATTCTGATGGCGGCATGGCGGAGAGACGGCACGCGAGTCAACGGTCTCAGACTTCCCCCATCCAGATAATCCATCCGTAGGTCAGGGCGACGGATACGATTGTGATAGGGAGCACGGCGAAGGTGAACTGCCAGAAGGTAAAAGGGGTTTGACCGAAACGCTCTGCCTGTTGGACGACGATGACGTTACTGGCCGCGCTGATGATGAAAAGATTGCCGGCCAGAGTGGAGATTCCCGCCAGCATCATCAAGTTGGGGATATCGCGTTCCTGCAGGAGATTGAGATAGATCTCCACAACAGGGACGTTGGAGAACAGCTGGCTCGCCCAGAAGCTGATCATTGCCGTGATCGGGGGTTCGTCCAGTCGCGATTGCATCGATCCAAGCATGGTCTGCAGAGAGCCGGACTGCAGCAGCGACCCTGTGACGACAAACATCGCAACGAAGAATGCAAGGGTCGGCCAATCGACCTCCTTAAACGTTTGAACACGGCGGTCGCCGAACAAGAAGATCGGTGTGCAGGCGATCAGGCTTGCGATGCCGAAGGGCAGCGTGGCCTCGTTTCCTAGTCCCTGCAGTATGCTGTCGGCGATGATCAGAAATACCAACAGACCTGTTGCCAAGTAAGCGGGCCAGAGGCGCGCTCCTTCGGCCGGATCCGGCAGATCGTGGACGAGGGTCCGCGCTGTGCGCGAAGCCTTTGCGATCAAGCGGCGCGACCAAAAGAAGACGAACGCTAGTGAAGCGATGGTCGGAATGGTGAGCCACAGCGCGAACGTTGCGACAGGATTGCCGAAGTGGCCCTTGGTGGCGATGAGGATGTTCTGCGGATTACCGACGGGACTGATCATGCTTCCGACGGTGACGGCGGCGCATAGCGCAATCAGAAGCGGCACCGCGGGCTGGCGAAGCGCCTGTGCAAGCATGAGAACGATAGGCGTTCCGATGACGGCGGCTGCATCGTTGGTGAGGATCGCTGAACACAGCCCCGTGGTCACGATAAGGGCGAGTAGCGCAAGGCTTGGATGCTCGAAGGCTGCAATTCGGTCGCCAATCGCATGCGAAATGCCCGTGTCATAAAGGGCCGACGCGATGGCAAAGACACCGAACAAGTAGGCGATGACGTTCCAGTCAACCGCCTTGAAGGCGGAGAGCGGCGCAATTCCACCTAACAGCAATAGCGCGACGGCGCCAGCGACCATGATGTGCCAGATGCGAATTGCTGACGGCAGCCACTGCCGGATGGCGATCAAGAAGAAGATGAGGCAGGAGACAACGAGGCTGGCGGTTATCATCGGCTCGATTGGGTTCAGGCACTCACGGCTGCGGCGCAGGTCAGGTGCGGCACGTGCAATCTTCTTGAAGGACGACCCCCCAAACGATGGTCCTGCGCAACATCTGCAGACGTATTTGTTAGTGCTCCGTTCAGATTCTTCATTTATGCCGTGGGAAAGTTTCCGAAGTCCTTGCATGGACAGCGAAGATGACATCGAAGGCTGGTTTGAAGCGACCTCTCTTGGGGGTCAACTTCTTTGCTGGCGATGTCATTTCAGGGCTAGGTCCCTACCTCGCGATCTACTTGCTCTCTGCCTACCACTGGAAACCGGGTGGCATCGGCATGGCCCTTGCCGCTGGCTCGATCACCACGGTGCTAGTTCAGACCCCGGCGGGCGCACTAATCGATGCCACGTACTGGAAGCGCACGGTGCTCGCCATCAGCGCAATCTTGGTTAGCAGTTCGGCAGCCCTCATTGTGCTGACCGACGATCCACCATGGGTTGTTTACACTGCACAAGTCGGCATCGGGATCGCTTGTGCGTTCATTGCACCGGCGATTGCTGCGGTGACGCTCGGCTTGGTTGGGCCGAAGCGCTTTACTGCGCAAACGAGCGCCAACCAAGCCTGGAACCATGCGGGCAACGTATTTGGCGCCGCTGGCGGTGCGGCGCTCGCGATCTACTGGCTGCCTGAGGGCGTGTTCTGGTTGATCACCGCGATGTCAGTTGGAATGCTGATTAGCATCGCGTCGATCGATGGGAATGCCATTGACCACAAGTTAGCGCGCGGCGGGCTCGAAGAAACGGGTAAAGACACTGGACACGCCGAGGGTATCCTGTCGTTGCTGAGCGATCGGCGGCTCGTGATCTTTGCGGCATCGGTGGTGCTCTTCCATTTTGCCAACGCGGCGATGCTGCCGCTGGTCAGTCAAAAATTGGCGCTGGGCAGCGACACTGGGTGGGGTTTTGCCTTCACCTCGGCATGTATCGTGGCAGCGCAGTTCTTCATGATCCCGATGGCGCTGCTGTGCGGCGCTCGGGCCGATATCTGGGGGCGAAAGGTCCTGTTTCTTGCCGCCTTCGCAATTCTGCCCATTCGCGGCGTGCTCTACACACTTTGGGACAACGACTATTTCTTGGTGGCGGTGCAATCGCTCGACGGACTGGCGAACGGCATATTCGGCGTGATCTTCCTCTTGGTACTGGCCGATGTCACGCAAGGCACGGGCCACTTCAACGTGGCTCAAGGGGCGTTGACAACTCTCATTGGCGTGGGGGCGTCGCTTAGCAATCTGATTGCCGGATGGATTGTAGAATTTGCAGGGTATTCCAGCGGGTTTCTGTTCCTGTCCGGCGTGGCCGTAATTGGCGCGGCGCTATTCGGCTTCCTGATGCCGGAGACAGCCCCTGCGCTGCAACGCGCCCGCGGCGGCAAGGCAACGGCATCAACGAGAGCGTGAGCGTCGAGGCCGACGGGCAGGGGATGTATCTAAAGGCGATGATGGGCATTCACCGCATGTCTTCGTCCGAAGATCCGAAGCTCACCTTCGAAGGCGCTGCGGAGTACTACTGGTCGATGCTGGTCGAGAAGCTGCAATAGCTTTCGTTGGCCTCAGCTCTTGTCGATGGACTGCTCTCCCCCTTTAGCGGACATTCTCGATCAGCCACGATGCGCCATTGCAGTGCCAGTCGCGCCGTCCGCTTTCTCTGCGAAGCCGACATCTCTGTTCTTGGATCTGATTGGCCGCTCACAGCAGCGCGTCACACGCTGCGCGACCCGCGAAGCGAGGCACGACGAGAGGGCTACGGGATAGAGTAGCCGCAGGCCGCAGCGCGCGTTTCTGCCCCTCACCCATGCCGGAGGCATGGCTCCGCCATGACCCCTCTCCCCATGAAGAACGGGGGAGGGTGACCTCAAACAGCTGCTGCAACTTGCCTGCCGCGCGATGGTTGGACCAACGTTTTACTAGGTCGATGGGGACTTCTTTTCCTCGAGGGGCTCAAGGTCGATCCTCGCCGGCGGATAATGCCAGACGTTTTCTGAGTTGTCGGCTGTGGCGTCGACAATTCCCGCGACCGCGGCTGTGGTCACAGCACCAATGATGCCACCGCCGGCCCCGGCCGACGTCATGCCTCGAAACCGGTCTGCTCTCTTTTTGTCGTATGCTTTCAGAGTAATCATGCGTTGCTTGTAGCCAGCTTTGTGGCATTGCACGGATAAGCTTTCCGATTGATTGCGGTAGAGCGGAACGCGGACTTTTGCCGGCGTTATCATTGAGGCCGTAAACGATCCGGCTGAAACTGTGCAATCTGCACCTGCCGTTTCGATACGCCCTTCGTCCTCCGTGTCGATGTAAGTTCGCACCTCGAGTATTTGATCGCCGCCAAAAGTGGGAACGTCTGCGCCAGCCGCACGCTGATGGGCATAGACATCCGTTCCAGTGGCGCCGTTATGAGGTTTGATCGATGTTATGCTTCCGACTTCCAGCGGCTTTGCAGCGCATCCCGCCAACGCGCCAGCTAGAACAACAAGAATGGCTGCTCTCATAGTTCCCCCGGTTTAAAAAGCTTTGTCGCCTTATGCATTGAGAACAGAAAGTGGAATCATTCCACCGCGTTACTATGACCCGGAAACCAGGATGGCGACAAATCTATTGAGCCGGTCGACATGTCTTATGAGTGCATTCTTGTGGAGTTTCGTCTTTGTGCAGAATAGTCGCCGCGTTGTCTGGGACTAACGTTTCGATAACCGGGCAGTTTCAAAACGGCAAATGAAGCACGGGAAGACTCATTTTGTCCGATGACAGACTTTTCGGTTTTATCCGATGACAGACTTTTCTGTTTCGTCCGCGCTATCAAGCCGGTGATGGCCGGTCCGGCGACAGAAAGAAGGTGCGCACGGCATGCTCATGCAAGAACGCCAGCACGATGAGGGTGCCGGCGCCTGCAACGGTTGTGTGACGGAGCAATGAGTGGGGTCCTCGTCATGTCAGCGAGGACGACACCAAGAGTGCTAAGCGATCTTCTTGGATTTGTCGTAGGCGACGCCCTTGGAGTCGAGGAGCTGCTGCAGCTCTCCAGCCTCCACCATCTCGCGGATGATGTCACAGCCGCCAACGAACTCGCCCTTGACGTAGAGCTGGGGAATGGTCGGCCAGTTCGAGAACGTCTTGACGCCTTCGCGGATGCCCATGTCCTCAAGCACGTTGATGTCTTTGTATTCGACGCCCATGAGGCCGAGGATGTGAGCGACTTGCGCAGAAAAGCCGCATTGGGGCATCTGCGACGTCCCCTTCAAGAAGAGCACGACGTCATTTTGCGCGACGGTCTTGCGGATCCAATCCTGCACGTCCTGTTGGGGGCTCATCTGGGTCCTTCCTTACTTAAGCTTGAACGGTTGCGCGGGGGTGCCCGCAATGTGTGTCATCTCAACACAGATTCAATCTTGCGTCGGTGCGGTCGTCAACGCCAGGGCGTGGAGGGCATCGCCCATGCGTCCGCCGAGTGCCTCATAGACCATCTGATGTTGCTGAACGCGCGTTTTTCCCTTGAAGGCCCCACTGACGATGTGAGCGGCGAAATGGTCGCCATCACCGGCCAGATCGCGGATTTCGATTGCCGCATCAGGGAACGCGGCTTTGATGAGATGCTCGATCTCGTTGGCATCCATGGCCATGGTGTCGCTTCTCCTGAAATGCGCGTTCTTGAAACTTAATATAGGTGCTCGTGCCTGGTCGCCGTAGGGGGGGCGGCTTGTCGAGGCAGTGTCAGGTTTCCGACGGCCCGGCCGCTCAAAACGTCCTTTTAGGTCATTATCACGCAAATACGCTGCCAGGGCGGCTGGGGTGCGTCAAGGATGCGGGCATAGACGACTAGCCGACGGCCATGTAGGTCGCGAACCAGGCCTCGTGCGTCTCTCTGAGATCGGCCAACGCGAGCGCCTCCTCCCCCTTGAGCTCTAGAGCATCGCCGCCCGTGCGCCCGATAATGCGGGCCGGCAAGGCGAGCAGGCGCGCGCGCTCCATCACTTCTTCAGCTTGCATCGGATCGACGGCAAGCACGTAGCGGCCTTGGTCCTCGCCAAACCAGACGGCATGCGCAGGCAAGCGGCCTTCGTAGGCAAACAGTTCGACCCCGATGTTGCCGGCAAGGGCCATCTCGGCAACGGCGACGAGAAGCCCACCATCTGAGACGTCATGGACGGCGGTGACTTTTTCCTCGCGGATGAGTGAGCGCACGAGGCGGCCCGCCTTGATCTCGTCGGCGAGGTCGACGGGTGGCGGCGTGCCTTCGAGCGTGCCGGCGATGAGTTCCTGATAGAGCGACTGACCAAGGTGGCCGTGCTCGCGGCCAATGGCGACGAGCAGATTGCCGTCGTGCTTGAGGCGCAGGTCGGCAAGGTGGGCGATGTCGGGCACGAGACCGATGGCGCCAATCGCCGGCGTTGGCGGAATACCGACGCCGTTCGTCTCGTTGTAAAGCGAGACGTTGCCGGAGACGACGGGGTATTCGAGGACGCGGCAGGCCTCGCCCATGCCTTTTATCGCGCCAACGAACTGACCCATGACTTCGGGCCGCTCGGGATTGGCGAAGTTGAGATTGTCGGTGATGGCGAGTGGGTCGGCGCCAACGGCGATGAGATTGCGCCACGTTTCGACGACAGCCTGTTTGGCGCCCATCTCGGGGTCGGCGGTGACGTAGCGCTGGGTGACGTCGCAAGTGACCGCCAGGCCCTTCGTCGTTCCGTGAATTCGCACGACGCCGGCATCGCCACCGGGACGCTGCACGGTGTCGCCCATCACCATGTGATCGTATTGCTCCCACACCCAGCGACGAGACGACAAGTGCGGGCCGCCCATCAATGTCTTTAAGGTGCCGAGGATCGACTCAGGAGCTGGCACCCATTCAGGCAGAATCATTTTCGGCTTGGGTGGGGGGAACCACGGGCGCTCGTAAAGGGGTGCGGAGTTGGCGAGCGTGGCGACGGGAATATCGGCTTCGATACGGCCTTTGTGGGTGACGACCATGCGGCCGGTGTCTGTCGTCTCTCCGACGACGGCAAAATCAAGCTCCCACTTTTTGAAGATGGCTTCGGCCTCGGCCTGCCTGTCGGGCTTCAGCACGATCAGCATGCGCTCCTGGCTTTCGGAGAGCATCATCTCGTAGGCGGTCATGCCGTCTTCGCGCTGGGGAACGCGATCGAGATCAAGGGCAATGCCGACGCCTCCTTTGTCGGCCATCTCGCAACTCGAAGACGTGAGGCCGGCAGCGCCCATGTCCTGGATCGCGATGATGGCGTCCGCGGCCATCAGTTCCAGGCAGGCTTCGATCAGGAGCTTTTCGGTGAAGGGATCGCCGACTTGGACAGTGGGGCGTTTTTCATCTGATTTGTCGTCGAACTCGGCCGAGGCCATCGTTGCGCCGTGAATGCCGTCGCGTCCGGTTTTGGAGCCGACATAGACGACGGGAAGCCCGACGCCCTTTGCCGCCGAATAGAAAATGCGGTCCGACTGGGCGAGGCCGCAGCACATCGCGTTGACGAGAATGTTGTTGTTATAGCCGGCGTCGAAGTTGGTCTCGCCGCCAATCGTCGGCACACCGACACAGTTGCCATAACCGCCGACGCCGGCAACGACGCCGGAGACAAGGTGGCGGGTCTTGGGGTGGTCCGGTGCGCCAAAGCGCAACGCATTCAAGTTGGCGATGGGGCGTGCGCCCATGGTGAAGACATCGCGCATGATGCCGCCGACACCCGTTGCCGCGCCTTGATAGGGCTCGATGTAGCTGGGGTGGTTGTGACTTTCCATCTTGAAGACGCAGGCATGTCCGTCGCCCAGGTCAACGACGCCCGCGTTTTCTCCGGGCCCCTGGATGACCTGAGGGCCGGTGGTCGGAAGCGTCTTTAGCCACACGCGCGAGGATTTGTAGGAGCAGTGCTCGCTCCACATGACGGAGAAGATACCAAGCTCGGTGAGACTGGGTGTACGACCCAGAATTTTCAGAAGCCGCTGGTATTCCTCTGTTGAGAGCCCGTGTTCCGCCACGATCTCTGGCGTTATCTCAAACGTGGTCTCGCGCGTTGCGTCCATGAGGCCGTGCTCTAGGGGACTCGGGGAAAACAGTGCGCTTATAGCGAGCGGGTGCGCCGTTGTCGCCCCGCGCCGAATTGTGCACAGGCGGCGGCAGGATTAGCGAGCAGGAAGCGGGATCGCGCACCCACCCAAATGGGTGGGAAGACGCTCGGCCCGCGACAGTTGCGCGCTGCAAACCGCTCAATGCTGCATTGCGGTGAACCCTATTTCTCAAGAGAAAACGGAGGCTTATGTTCCTGCTCATGCTGAGCGGGTGCTTCCCCAGTCCTTTGTCATGCCCGCCAGTTCCGCTGAAACAGATGATGAGAAGGAGCAGGAGCATGTCCGCGATTACGAGGAGCGCTAGCGTTGCCATCGTGCTTGCTTTGACCGCCCTCACAGGGGCGGTGGGTGCCGAACCTGCAGCAAGCACAGAAAGCTTCAAGCCGCTACAGGCCGTAAGCCTGCATTTGGGCGCCAAACACGCCGTTGGATACTTCCAGACCCAGAGCGGCGTGTGTCAGTTGACGCTCGTTGTTGGCGATGAGCTGAGGGGCGAGGAGATTCTCGAGACCGCACCGGCGCGGTTCGTTGCCGCGATCGACTCGGGCAAGACCGCCCGTTTCGACACCGGCGAGGGTCGCACGTTGCAGTTCAGCTGCACGCCTGGTGCATCGGCAATGAGCGTCGAGGCGCTCAAGCAGGTCGCCTACACGCCGTTGCGGAAGTAGATCTTACTGGTTACGCCACGCAAGCGTTACGGGGCAGGAGAGAGATCTCCTGCCCTTTTTTCTTGCTCACAGTCTTGGAAGCCTGTTCGCCTAGCCGAAAGCCTCAAGCTGGCTGACAAGGATGCTCTCCAGGATGCGACGGCCATCCGAGCCACCAAGGGCGAGCTCATGCAAGCGCTCTGGATGTGGCATCATGCCGAGGATCTTGCCCGTTTCATCACAGATGCCGGCAATATTGCGCTGGGACCCATTGGGGTTAGCGGCCTCGCTCGCCTCACCTTCCTCGTCGCAGTAGCGAAAGACGATGCGTCCTTCGTCTTCGAGACGATCAAGCGTGTCCTCGTCGGTAAAGTAGTTGCCTTCGGCATGGGCAACAGGGATCCGAATCACCAGGTCATCGCGATAGCACTTAGTGAAGAAGGTCTCGTCATTTTCGACGCGCACCAAGACGTCGCGGCAGACGAACTTCAGGCTTGCATTGCGCATGAGCACGCCGGGTAGGAGGCCGGACTCGCACAGCACCTGAAAGCCATTGCAGATGCCAAGGACGGGTGTGCCGGCCTTCGCCTTGGCGACGACGTCGCGCATGATCGGCGAGTGGGCCGCCATGGCGCCGCATCTAAGATAGTCGCCATAAGAGAACCCACCTGGCAGCACGATGATATCGGATGCAGGTACGGTGGCGTCGCCGTGCCACACCATGTTGACGGGGAAGCCGGTGACATCCTCAATCGCGACCTTGATATCGCGGTCGCAGTTGGAGCCGGGAAAGACGATGACGGAGGCGCGTAGCATGCGCTGAGGTTCGCTCGATTCGTTAGGGCGTTTCTACAAGCTCGTAGCTGTAGTTCTCAATCACGGTGTTGGCGAGCAGGTCTTTGCACATGCGCTCAACCGCTTCGCGGGCCTTCTCCTCGGTCTTCTCGGCCAAGACCACCTCGATGTACTTGCCTTGTCGCACGTCCTCGACGCCGGGAATGCCCAGGGCTGCGACCGCGTGCTGGATCGCCTTTCCTTGCGGATCGAGGACGCCGTTCTTGAGGGTGATCTTGATGCGGGCTTTCATTGGGCCTCTCGGAACAGGCAGTCAGTCATGAGGAACTCCGAAACCGGAGCCCGCGACAACCTCAAGCATTGGTTGCTCGCTACGCTTTCAATTCGGCTTTGCCTCAGGGTTGGAGGCAACGAGGACAGGTCCCATGCCCTTGGCCGGCCGGTTGTCAGCAAACACGCCCAAGCGGCGCGCCACCTCTTGGTAGGCCTCCAACAGACCACCCATGTCGCGGCGGAAGCGATCCTTATCGAGCTTGTCGGAGGTTGCGATGTCCCACAAGCGGCAGCAATCAGGACTGATCTCGTCCGCCAACACGATGCGCACCTGTTCATTGTCCCAAAGCCGCCCGAACTCCATCTTGAAGTCGACGAGGCGGATGCCGATGCCCAGGAAGAGTCCGACGAGGAAGTCGTTGACGCGCACCGCAAGCTGCATGATCTCGTCGATTTCGTGGGGCGCCGCCCAGCCGAACGCCGTAATGTGCTCCTCGGACACCATCGGATCGTTCAAGGCATCGGCCTTGTAATAGAATTCAATGATCGAGCGCGGCAGTTGCATGCCTTCTTCCAGCCCGAGCCGGGTTGAAAGCGATCCTGCCGCCACGTTGCGCACAACAACCTCAAGCGGGACGATTTCAACTTCGCGAATGAGCTGCTCACGCATGTTGAGTCGCCGGATAAAGTGCGTCGGCACTCCGATCTCGTTGAGCTGCGTGAAGAGGTATTCCGAGATGCGATTGTTGAGGACACCTTTGCCCTCGATGACCGCGTGCTTCTGCGCATTGAACGCGGTCGCATCATCCTTGAAATGTTGGATGAGCGTGCCCGGTTCAGGGCCCTCATAGAGCACCTTTGCCTTGCCCTCGTAGATGCGACGCCGCCTGTTCATCTAGCCTTTGTCCTTATGACCTGGAAGCATATGTAGTGCGAAGGAGGGACGACACGACGACCTGAAACAAGCCATTGAAATAACGGCAAATAATCAAGCTCATACGGCGTGGCGTGGGGTCGGCTCGCGCGTTCGAACACCCAGGCGGAGACTAGCCGAACCGACCCCACGAAACAATCTTAACGATGGGTCGTGGCGCCGTGTCGCTGGGGTGGCGGAAGGCAGCCATTGATCGGGGGTAAGCCGCAGGGTATGGCTCGCAACGAGGGGCGATTTTGCGGTCGGAGATGCAACCCGGCGACCGCGTCGCCGGCAGCCAGCGGGTTAGTTATTGTTGGAGAATAAGATGACGACATTCGATGATCGTGAAAAAGGCTTCGAGAAGAAATTTGCGCACGATCAAGACCTTAGATTTCGCGCCGAGTCGCGCCGCAACAAGATGCTGGCCGAATGGGCTGCTGCCAAGCTTGGCATCATGGGGGCCGAACTGGAAAATTATGTGAAGGCGGTGCGGCGCGCGGACCTTGAGGAACAGGGAGACGATGACGTTTTTCGTAAGGTTCGCAAGGACTTCGACGACGCCGGCCTGAAGGTGCCCGACACCGAGATCCGCCAGATGATGGGTGAATTCCTGGCAAAGGCCGTCGCCGAAATTGAGGGCACCCAGGATTAAGGTGGGGTAACGGCCTACCTCATCGCGAACCGCGTCCGTTCGCTCCGTCTCCAGGGGAGGAGGAGCTGAGGCCAGCCAGGAACTTCCCAAATCTTAAGACGCCTTCGGGCCAGGGCCCATGGCCCGATGCGGCTGTGATGTGCCCGGCAGGGCCGGCATCGATGTAGGGCGCGCCCCAGCAGGCGGCAAAGTGCCGCGCTCGCTCCTGGCGGCAGTAGGGGTCGGTCGACGAGCTGACGACGGTGGCCGGGAACGGGAGGGGTTCGAGGGGAATCGGGGCAAACCCATGCCCGCTCTCAGGCCAGGTCTGCCCGTGGGTCATGGGCCAATCCTGTGCATTGTCGACGTCGGCCGGAGAGACGAGGAAGGCGCCGGCAAGAACACCCTTGGGCAGCTTCTGCCCGACATGGGCCATGGCGATGACGCCGACACTATGTGCAACGACGATGGCAGGCCGTGTTGCTCCCGCGATGGCTCGAATAATGTTGCCGACCCACACGTCCTTGTTGGGTTCGACCCAATCGACTTCCCCAACGAGCCTTGCCGTTGTGAGATTGCGTTCCCACCGCGATTGCCAGTGTTCCGGTTCGGACCCCTGCCAGCCGGGTACCATCAAGATGTCGACGTCACTTGTGCGCATGAAACCTGAAGGATTTTGGATTGGATCGAAGCGGGAACTGTCGAAAGTTCTGGCTCGCTATTTAGGCTCAAGCTTGGCGGCGGGTGCCGCTCAGGCTGAAGGGATCATTGGTGGGATCGCAATTCCATACATACTCGGCGTATGTCGCAGCATGATGAGCCTGTTCCTCCCCATTCAATTCTGCAATCAGGGCGAGTGCCATATCCATGCCCGCCGATACTCCTGAAGACGTGTAATATTTTCCGTCAACACACCAGCGGGCATGCCTTTGCCAATTGACATTTGGTCCCTGGCTTACGACCCAGTCAAATGACAGCTTGTTGGATGTAGCCTTCCGCCCATCAATGAGGCCAGTGCGCGCAAGGAGTGCGGCGCCGGTGCAGACGGTGGCGACGAGCCCGGAGGATTCGGCGTGGCGCTTGATCCACGCGATGAGGGGCGCATTGGAGACTTCGCGGCGCGTGCCGCGGCCCCCTGGAATGAGCAGGATATCGACGGCCTTGGCATCGCAGAGTGCAACGTCGGCCATGGCTTTTGGCCCCTGCCGGCTTTCGACGGCACCGGCGCACTCGGCAACCATTTCGAGTCGATACGTGTCGGGCAGCGCGCCGAACATCTCGAGCGGTCCGAAGACATCGAGCAGCTCGAATCCTGGAAAGAGCAGCGTTCCTACGGTTTTCAAGACGCCGTACCGCCGAAGACGCGCGCGAAGATCGTGTCGACATTCTTCAGGTGATGGGCGAGATCGAACATCGCGTCCAGTTCGTCGGGCTGGAGCTTAGCCATGACGTCGGGGTCGGCCTTGAGCTCGACGAGGAAGTCTTTGCCCTCCGTCCAGGTCTTCATGGCGTTGCGTTGCACAAGGCGGTAGGCGTCCTCGCGTGAGACGCCGGCCTGGGTCAGCGCCAGAAGCACGCGCTGGGAATTGTGCAGTCCGCCGAGCTTGTCCAAGTTGCGCTGCATGGTCTCTGGGTAGATCACCAGCCTATCGACAACACCGGCGAGTCGAACGAGTGCAAAATCGAGCGCGATGGTGGCGTCAGGGCCGATAACGCGTTCGACGGACGAGTGAGAGATGTCGCGTTCGTGCCAGAGGGCGACGTTCTCCATGGCCGGCACTGTGTAGCCGCGGACGAGTCGCGCCAGACCGGTCACGTTCTCACTCAGCACGGGGTTACGCTTGTGCGGCATTGCTGACGAGCCTTTCTGGCCCGCGGAGAAGAACTCCTCGGCTTCCAGGACCTCGGTGCGCTGCAGATGGCGGATCTCGGTTGCAAGGCGCTCGGCTGAAGAGGCAATCACGCCGAGCACCGCGAAATACATCGCGTGCCTGTCGCGCGGGATGATCTGAGTGGAGACCGGTTCAGGCCTCAGTCCCATCTTTTCAGCGACATAGGCCTCAACGCGCGGATCAATGCTGGCGAACGTGCCAACGGCGCCGGATAGCGCACACGTCGCTATCTCCTCGCGCGCCGCGATCATGCGGTCCTTGGCCCGGGCAAACTCAGCATACGCGATCGCTAGTTTGACGCCGAACGTCGTCGGCTCGGCATGGATGCCGTGGCTGCGACCGATCGTTGGGGTCATCTTGTGCTCAAGGGCTCGTTTCTTGAGGGCTGCCAGGAGCAGGTCGAGATCCGCAATGAGGAGGTCGGCGGCGCGGGCCAACTGGACGTTGAGACAGGTGTCGAGCACGTCGGACGAGGTCATTCCCTGGTGGATAAATCGCGCCTCGGGACCAACGTGTTCGGCAAGGTGGGTCAGGAAAGCGATGACGTCGTGCTTGGTCTCGCGTTCGATGGCATCGATGCGGGCGGTATCAAACTCGGCTTGGCTCCCCTTCTCCCAAATGACCTTGGCGGCCTCTCTTGGAATGACGCCGATCTCCGCCAGGCCGGACGCCGCGTGCGCCTCGATCTCAAACCAAATGCGAAATCGCGTCTCCGGGGTCCAGATGGCTGCCATCTCGGGACGGCTGTAGCGCGGGATCATGCGTGGCCTCGTTCTCATCGGAAACGAAGTGAGGCCTAGCAGAGGGCTATGCCTCCTTCAATTGCGGCGCAGCACGTAAGCTGACGCGGCTTCGACAGCGGTGCCTTTCAAAGCGCCCAAGCACGTCTTGCCGAAGTGGGATGCGTCGCCTTGCTGCAACGCACACATGCAGGCGCTGCGCTGCACCAATAGTTCCTCGAATTGGTCGTGACGTTGCCACAATGGAACGCTTGATCGCGTGCCGGTTCGCCGGGGTTTACTGTGGACACTTTGTCACGTGCCGATGAGAAAAGTTTGAATATTCTTATGAGCACTCTTGCAGGCGACACAACGAAACAGAAAGTTACTTCTTTGACGCTTTTGTCGCCATGTATCAGTCGCAAGTGTTAGTACCGGGTCAACCGGCGACAAAAAAGGAAACGAGAGGGCAAAGGTCCAAGGATGTCTAACCAGATGCAGAGCGAGATTGCTCAGCTGAACTCCGAGCTGGAGGAAGTTGAGGACCCACGAGAATGCTACGCGATGGTCCAAGAAAGAATCCGCCATTACCGTCAGGCGGGAACAAAAGTGCCTGAAGACCTCGCGCTGATCGAACGTCGATTGATGACAGAGTGCATGGCGGCGTCTCAGGGCCGCGATTGAGTCGCACCACAGTTTCTCCATTCGTAGAGTTACGGAGATAGGCAGCCCGCATGCGCGCCGGCCGGAGGATGCCGGCCGCTGCGGGGGCTCGCCTAGTCGATCGGGCGCCAAGCCCCTTGCCGCCACGCCATGAGGGCGTAGTCGGCAACTTCGGCATCGCCGATCTCATTGAACGATATCTGCCCCAAAACGGTGTCGAACGCGCCATGTTGAAGTGCAGCGCTGACCGCTTCCGGCTCGGACGAGCCGGCCCGGCGTACGGCATCGGCCCACACCTCCATTGCAGCGCGTGTTGAGACGAAAGCCCCTGAGGGTTTGAGGTCACCGATTTTGAGTTCTTCTGGAAGTGCTGCGGCGCCTTGTGCGTGCGCAGGGTCATTGGGTAACAGGATGAGGACGCCCGAAACGGTCGGGCCAGCCGCATCGACAAATTGTTTGGTGGCAAGCGCATCGCTGCCGATGAAAGCCGTCTTCAGACCGGCAGTGCGCATCTGTCTGAGAAGCAGCGCTCCTTCCATGGGAAGGCCGGCATAGAAAAGCGCTTGCGTATTGGCCTCCTGCAGCTTGGCGACGAGAGCCGAGAATTCCTTCTGAGCCCCCTTGACGGAACCAATGAGGATTTCGGCGAAGCCAGCCTCCTTCAGGTTCGCGTGAAGGCGATTAACGATCTGCCGCGCGTAGCGACTTCCATCGGAGATGATCGCAAGCGGTTGGCCGGGAAATGTTTGGGCAAGGTAGTCCCTAGCCGCGCCTGCCTGGCCGTCGCTGCGTCCGGCGAGCCGGAAGATCGTGGGACCGGCGCGCTCGTCTGTGAGCGCTGGGTGGCCAGTGAGGGGCGCGATGAAAACGATCCCCGCTTGAGCATAGACGGGCGCTGCCGCGATCGCAGCACTTGCGCATGGATGACCGATGACGACTTTGACGCCGCGCGCGATCAAGTCTTGGGCAGCTTCGACGGCCTGCTTGGGTGCGCAGCCATCGTTCACCGTGACAATCTCGATGGGTTCACCCAGGTCATCGCGACTCTCATTCAACTGTTCAGCGGCAATGGTCGCAGCGCGTCGGATGTCATTGCCAGCGGCGGCTTTGGAGCCTTCAGTCGGCACGGCTATGCCGACGAT
>Ga0315534_1000241_pt1 | contig 35273 bp, 33 predicted proteins | sample SalMarSW160240MG_FD_203094 | JGI IMG/M metagenome (GOLD analysis project Ga0315534, IMG submission 203094) | Salt marsh sediment microbial communities from the Plum Island Ecosystem LTER, Massachusetts, United States - Salt Marsh Sediment SW1602-40 ... | reverse complement strand
GTGACAATTACTGCCTTGGTATCTGGAATGATCTGGGCAATGGTGAGTGGTTCATCTCCAGTACCCGGAGGACAGTCAATGATGAGGTAGTCTGAATTACTCCAGGCAATGTCATTGATAAACTGCTTGATAACCCCTATCTTTAATGGCCCTCTCCAGATAGTTGCGGTATCCTTATCGCCAAGCAGAGCCTCTATAGACATGACCTCCATGTTTGGCAGATATTTCAGGGGGATCCCTTTGTTGCTTTCAGCCGATGATTGTATACTACCCTTTAGGCCAAGGAGCCGTGGAATGCTTGGGCCGTGGAGGTCCACATCCATAAGGCCTACCTGAAAGCCTTTTTTTGCGAGCCCCACGGCAAGATAGGCAGCAATGGTGCTTTTCCCCACCCCGCCTTTTCCGCTCATGACCAATAACTTGTGTTTAAAGCCCTTGAGTTTTTCTTTGATCTCTTGATCCTGGGCCTGCATCATGGCCTGTTTTCGCTTCATCTGTTCGTCTTGTTGCATTGTTGTGTGTTCTCCTTTTTTGTGTCATATGGTGTAACAACGTAATTGTAGCACCGTTTTACGCTTTTCAAAAAAAATAGCAAGGCATTTTTGGTTGATGGCGTGGGATTTTTTTCTTCTCTTACTTAGTTATGTATCGGTGCTTGAAATTCATCAAATCGGTCGAGCTGGACTGCTTGACATGGCAGGGAATACAGTATACTCCCAATTTCATAGTTTATCTTTATCTGTCCATATTTCAGTCCACTTCAGTAACAGTGATCGCCTCCTGTTCGCAGGCTTCTACACAGCTTTCACAGTCAATACATTCCTCTGCATTCACAGGAACGGACTTTTCATCCTGCATCTCATAGACATCTACAGGGCAGACAATCAACACAATCCCCACATCCTATGCATTTTTCCACATCAACCTCTATTGTATACATATCTCAACTCCTTTTTCAGTTTAAAATATCGTAATCTTGTACCGGTTTCATTCCACTCACTACAACAAAAGAGCCTTCACCATATCCTTCCTTCATGGCTTCTACTTCTTTTATCTCTTCCAAGGCATGAAAGATGGTTTGAGTGAAGGTAAGGTTTCGAAAGCCTGCCTTTTTCAGATAGGGGATAACCTCATCCACTGAATAGAATGTAGCCACCTTATAAAACACATTTTTGGCTCTATGATTTTGATAGTATTTTCCGAGAGAGCTATTTCCATCTACAAACCCATTGATGAAAAATCCTTCAGGTTTTATTACACGGAAGGCCTCTCTAAGAGATGCCTCTATGTCATCTACAAAGCAGATAGTTGTAACCATAAGAGCGAAATCAAACTGACAATCTTCAAAGGGAAGCGCTTCTGCCACTCCATCTATTACTTCAATGCCTCTTTTCTGAGCCACTTGCCGCATCGCTTTCGATGGTTCAATGCCAGTACTAATTCCCAACGGGCCAGCGAAGCGTCCTGTGCCGACACCGATTTCAACTCCTGTTCCTTTTTTTGGCAATAGATGCCTTACAGCCTGAAGTTCGGATTTATAGGCAAAGATATTTTTTTCAAACCATTCTTCGTACTTGACTGTATGTCGCTCAAAAGGCTCTATTTTTAGCATGGCCTTGTCCACAAGCTGTAATTCTTCCATTTTTTCGGCTCACTCGTATTAGACCCTGCCACTTTCTCGTTCTGCCAGATTTCACGATCTTTTTTGTATTGACAGGTCTTAATTTCGAGAAGTTTGCTACTTAACCTCTTTCTCTAATTCCTTAATCCTGGCATCGATCTGGTCCATCTGCTGCTTGAGCATCTGTGCCTGATCCCTCAGGTAGTTTATCTCCTGCTCTGGTGCCATAGGTGGACCATAGGGTGACATCCCTGGTGCCCCAAATCCCCCGCCAGGCGGTGGGTAACCGTGTTGACCATAGGGTGACGTTCCTGGTGCTCCATACCCTCCTGGTGGTGGGTAAGAGGGCATCTGTGGCATACCTCCATAGGGATAAGCCCATGGTCCTTCCATAGGATACCCCATTCCCATAGGTGGTCCCCAGGGAGAAGGCCATCCTCCATATGGGTAATATCCGTAGTACATGTCTGCCTCCTTTTTTTAAATGTTGATTACTGCTAACAATAATCAAGGCTATACGGATCACAATGCTTCATTTTAATATTGCTTTTGGACTTTAAGAGAGCAATCTTGTAAGGTGCTTTAAGATCGCTCTCAAGGTCCTATTATAGAGTTTACCACCATCTTCCTCTGCCAAATCCTCTACCCCAGCCAAATCCTCGACCACCGCCAAATCCTCGACCACCGCCAAATCCTCTGCCACCGCCATATGCACCATAAGGATAGGCTGCATATGGAGTAGAGTAACCGGCTCCATAAGGTGGCGTATAGCCCATACCATAAGGAGTGCTATAGGGGTATGTCCCTGTAGAGTAAGGTCTTGCTCCAGCATACGAGGGATTACAAAACCCCCTGCCTCCTCCAGTCATAGGACCCATTCCTCTGGGTCCGGTTCCATCAAATCCTGGCATATCGTTCACCTCCTTTCTATCGTGTAGTTATGGAAAATGGGTACCTCTTCTTCTTCTCCCTCCACCTCTCCCATGTCTTCCACCAGGGCCCTTACTCCGCGGAGAAGCACACCCAGGCATGATAAATCGAGGATCAAAGAGAGTGTTTGAGAGAAATGCCTGAAGCACCTCGTCTACCTGGCCAGATATCCAGGGAATTAGAGTAATCCCTGCAGTTGTTATCATGGCAGCAAGTGGCCGTGAGATAGCCCCGCAAATGAGAGTATCTATTTCCAGCCCCGTAAGCCTCATACTTTTACTGGGGAGAAAATGCTCACTGATATCTGTCTCGAATCGGGCTGTCTCGCTTTCCCCTGTTGTCTCCACCACTAACAATCGTGACGCCGTATCAAAAACAGGAGAAACTCTCCCATTCCATGTTGGTATGGCGATTTTCATTGCCGCCTTTCTATTCAGCTGCACTCCTTATAACAACGAACACCTTGCCGTACGCTATTTTTCTTCCAGGTCCTTGATACGTGCCAGAATTTTATTGAGTTGCTCCCGCAAGGCCTGTGCATCTTCCTTGAGTGCTCCAAGTTCCTGATCAGGGGACGAGGGAGGTGGCGCTTGAGGTGGGGCAAATCCTCCCTGCATTCCCATGCCTTGGCCCATACCTCTTCCCATTCCTTGACCCATACCTCGACCCATGCCCATACCTTTTCCCATACCTTTTCCCATACCTCGACCCATGCCCATACCTCTTCCCATGCCTTGGCCCATTCCTCCACCAGGAGAGGCACTTTGGCCACCGCCCATGCCAAAGTGATCTGGCACACTTGCCTGATTTGTGGGTGATAGCTCACCCCTTTTGTATCTCTCAATCGCCTCTCTAATTGAACCGCTCACACCAACAATTACATTGAGGCCGGCTGCATTCAGGGTTCTGCTTGCATTGGGGCCAACATTTCCCGTGATAAGGACGGTTGCCCCTGCGGAGGCGATAAATTGCCCTGACTGAATACCTGCGCCGCCGCCTAAGGACATGCTTTCATTTTCAATGGCCTCAAAGGTCATATCATCGGGGTTAACAATGATAAAATAGGCACACCTGCCAAACCGTGGATCTACCTCGGAGTTGAGATCTGTTCCTGTTGAACTCACCGCTATTTTCATAAGTTATTTCTCCTTTGGGATTTATACAATTCTTCGTAGCAGTTTAGATTTTTAAAACTACACCTTACAAACAAAAAACCATGCTTTTTCTATAGCAAGTAGCGTAAAGACACTGAAAAAAGCTATTAATGAGGCTTGAAACCAAAGAAAATGCATTATTCCCTTCATATAAGATAAATTTATTCAAAACCTAAATTGTTACAATTTTTTCTTTCTATTATAGATTACTGCATTTCCTGTGCCAGGTTAATGTTTGTTTTGTAAATCCGCATAACATATTAATATTTATAGAATTATTCGATTGGTAAAAAAATTACACAAATATATAATAAACACAATGTAACTATTTTGCAACTTAGAATTTTATAATGTTCTAATTTTGGAACAATTAAATTTCTTGATAGAGCTCAAAGAAACTATGTTTCGGCTGCTATTTTCCATCCCCGAGTGTCAGTTTTTATTACCAGCTATGCCCTCAAATACATTCAGGTTCTTTTTTAGAAAACTTTTCATTGAGAGATTTCCTTTTGGATCTATGGTGATCGTAAGTGCTCCGGTCGTATGTATATTTAAAGTAGGAAAAGAAGGATGTTGTTTTTTTATTTCTTTGGTTGTTATGAGAAATTTTAGCCATTGCTTTTCCACCTCATTATTTTTGTTTTCAATCTGCACTTGTCCCTTATAAAAGCGGAAAGACCACCCTTGATAGTCCAACATAATCTTCCCTGCATCGTTTGTTTTTATTGTAACTCCTTTAATTACCCTTTCTGAGGATGGGCTAAAAAATACCTCTTTAGGATTAAAATTTGTAATCATAAATAGAAGCTCCTCTGTATGGTGCGCCTGAGAGCTTTTTAGAAAAAGTCGATCAATTCGATGGATTTTTTCATGCCAGAGATAGGGAGCCACAATCATCCTGCCCAGATTAGAGCCGTTTTGACCAAATGCATTATGCGTGATTAGCGCTTTCTCTTTACCTGGGAACTGTATGAGAGATGCATCAGCTTTTCCAGCATCCAGAATTGTTACTCTTAGATTGTTATTGAAACGTGTTTTGTAGACCCACCATCCACTATCTATAAATAATACGAGTAAAAAGAGTAGAAAAGATGTTCGGTATATTTTTGAGAGTTTGAAATTTAGACTAAGGAAAAACACACCGTATAATAGGATCATCTCCAACCAACTCGGTCGAATAACCCAGATTGAACTCCAGGGAATATCTGACCAGAATTGAACGAAAGAGATTGCTAAATTGAGACCAAATTCACCTAAGGAAAGGAGAAATCCTGCAAGAGTAGAAGAAATAAGGACGCTAATGGAAGACAATAATCCAAGGGGGATAACCCACAACCCTATTATAGGGACTACTGTCAGGTTAGCTGGCAAGGCAACTATAGAAAAGCGATGAAAATGGTGGGCAATCAGGGGTATTGTCATAATGGTAGCAGCAGTTGTCACAGCAATCAAACCCAGGGTATATGTAAGAATTGAATTGAGTATCTTAACTTTATTAAATAATTCCTTGTTTGCTTTAAATTTTGCTATTCGAGAAAAGATTAAAGGCGCTAGCCATAGAATACCAGCCACTGCCACAAAGGATAGTTGAAAAGATATGGTAAAGAGGGCATTCCCATTAAGAGTAAGTATTATAAGGGCTGCCAGAGAAAGGCTTGACCATACATCCTTCTCCCTGCCTATAATAAAGGAGAATAGGAATACAAGAACCATTACCATAGCTCTCTGGGTTGAAATATGGAGACCAGTAAGTAAGGCGTAGGCAATTACTGGCACAGCGGTTATAACTGCTGCCAGTTTTCTTATGTCCGTCATGAGAGTTACACGATAGGAGAGAGACAATAGCCATTTTATAGAAATAAAGAAGAGCCAGGCTACCAAACCAAGATGGAGGCCTGAAACAGCCATTATATGACTTACGCCTGCTCTATCAAATGGCTCCCTTAGCTTAGATGTAAGGCCTTGTCTTTCTCCAAGAATAAGGGCAGTATAAATTGGACTTGTTGTCTCAGAGAGCCTTTCATGAAAGAATTTTCTCAAAGGGCCTCTGGCTTTCTCCAATAAACTTCCTGCAAAGCCAAGGTTTCCCTCTCCCATTGGAACAACATATCGTCCATCAGAAACTATGGCTTCCAAAGATAGCCCTCGGCATTTCATATAGAATCGGTAATCAAAATTGCCTGGATTATTAAAGTTTTTGAATTCCTTGAGTTTTGCAGGAAATCGAATCCGTTCGCCTACTTTTAGATCGTCCGTATATCCATATATCTTTAGTAGAAGATTGGTTTTGACTCTCTTAATTTTTTTGGTAAGAAAAATTTTTTCTGCATGGATAGGGAACCTTGCTGTATTGAATTGTATCTTTGGCGGTCCATAGATTGTTCCCTCAATAATTATTCTCTCATTCGTGGGTATTATTTGAGGTACTCCTGACAGAATTGGTCTGCTGATTTGGGTGTTGATACCTATCAACATAAAGATGGCCATAAACAAAACAATGGGAAATTTGAAAGGGATAATAACAATCAAACCCAGGCAAAGCAAAATGATCAGGGGGAATAAAAATGCAGGAAGGTTAACGCCAATCAGGATATTGTGACCAATGAGGATGCCAATAATGGTTACGCACAGTGCAGGAACAAGTGGGCGAGAGAACATAGGTCATTTTTTTCAATTTGCAGTGTTTCTTGAGTTTGTTGCGTTGTTGATAAACGCAATAAACATTATTGCTTTTCACGCCAGATTTTAGACCCAAGAAGGGACAACTTCAAATCAAGGTCTTGATAACCCCTATCAAGATGATATACCCTTGAGATCTCTGTTCTTCCTCTTGCTATGAGACCGGCGAGAACAAGGGATGCACTTGCCCTTAGATCAGTTGCCATAACTTGGGCTCCTGATAAATTGCTTTTACCCCGAACCAGGGCCTGGCCACCATTGATTTCGATATCTGCTCCCATCCTCTTTAACTCACTGATATGCATGAATCTATTTTCAAATATGGTCTCTCGAATTATGCTCCAGCCATCGGCAATGCTCATCAGTGTCATGAATTGGGCTTGCATATCTGTAGGAAATCCAGGGAATTGCATGGTTTTTATATCTACACTTTTAATTGTATCATGGCCAATAGCAATAAGACCTTCTCCTTCTTTTTTAATTTCTGCACCTGTTTCAAGAAGTTTTTCTATAATGGCTTCTATATGGTCTTCATTGCCGCCTTTTATTCTTATCTCTCCTCTTGTGATAGCTGCAGCGACCAAAAATGTACCAACCTCAATCCGGTCAGGGATGATAGTATATTTAACAGGATGTAATTCCTTTACACCGGTAATGGTTACTGTATCAGTTCCTGCTCCATTGATTCTTGCTCCCATCGCCTTTAGCATGTTCGCCAGATCAATAACCTCTGGTTCTTTAGCAGCATTATGTAGAGTGGTAACTCCATCAGCTTTAACAGCAGCCATCATTAAGTTTTCGGTTCCAGTAACGGTAGATATATCAAAAAATATATCAGCTCCCCGAAGCTTATCAGCATTGGCAACCACATATCCATGTTCCAAATTGATATTGGCTCCCATTAAAGATAAACCCTTGAGATGCAAGTCTATTGGTCGAGCACCGATAGCACACCCACCAGGAAGAGAAATTTTTGCCTTTCCTAACCTCGACAAAAGCGGGCCTAATGCAAGTATAGAGGCCCGCATTGTCTTGACTAATGTATAGGGGGCAACGTGGCCATTAAGATTATCCGTGTTTACCTTGAGAGATCGACTATTTTCCTCGAAGACAACTCCGAGATTAGACAAGATTTCTTTTATAGTCCAGATATCTTTTAATTTTGGTATGTTATCTAATGTATGCCATCCACCTGCCAGAAGACAGGCTGCAAGTATTGGTAAAGCAGCATTCTTAGAGCCGCTAATTGTTACCTCTCCTTTAAGTGGAACACCTCCCTCGACAATAATTTTATCCATACCTTTTGCTGTTACCTTTCGCGTTAGATGTCTTTATAACCTATTATCTAATAATTTATCCGCCAGACCCGCCTGACGTCCGGCGAGCAGGCTTAACTCAGGTTTATGTAAAGTTTCTTAAAGACGTATAGGTATCTCTTTTAAAGTAATGAACTGGACTCTACTGTTGCTTACCCAGTGCCGATGGTTCCCTCTATAAAGCTCAGTGAATACATTATTTTCCTCACTATTTGGAGATAACATCAATTCCTTTTCTGAGCCATTACCAGACGATATTTTTTTCGGTAATCCATGCGTCGTTCTTTATAACCAAAAGACTGGATTAAATCTATACAATGCAACGCTCTTTCTGTCTGATTCGGATCCATTTCTATCAGAAGCCATCCACCAGGCTTTAGATACATTTCACTTTCTTTAATAATTCTTTCAATAAAGTACATACCATTTTCACGCCCGTCAAGGGCAATTCGAGGCTCATAATTACGCACCTCGGGGGGCAGTGCCTTAAATGCCTCGGAAGGAATATAAGGCGGGTTAGATATGATCATATTAAAGCTACAAGAAGTGTGAGAGAATGGTTGCCAGAGATCACCTTGGCAGAATGCTATTCTACTGTTAAGATTATGATGTCGTGCGTTATCTTTTGCCAGAGACAAGGCCTCAAAAGAGATGTCACTCGCAACGAGGGTAGCATTTTGAATTTCTTTGGCCAAAGATATTGCTATTACTCCAGATCCAGTACCTAAATCTAATATTTTTGGGTAACAACTATCTGAGAAAAAATTTCTCTCACTGAGCTTGAGTGCCTCTTCAATGAGGAGTTCCGTCTCTGGCCTTGGAATTAAAACGGCTGGGCTCACTAAGAAATTGAGAGACCAAAACTCTTGGTGTCCGATAATATATTGGAGGGGCTCCCTTTCTAAGCGTCTTTTAATAAGGGAGCGATAACCAGCTATCTCTAAAGGGTTTAATGGCTGATCGTGTTCAAGGTAGAGTTCGATCCTGTTTTTTTTTAGTTGGTGGGATAACAGGACTTCGGCACAAAGGCGAGGGCTCTCTATCCCTTTATCTCTGAGAAACTCTGTGGCTACATTCAAAATTCCCTGGATAGCCCAATTTTTTTGAGTCATAGGAGTTGTTTTGCTTGACCCTTCTCGGACTCGGCTTTGAAATGAGCAAGGAGCGGACGCAAAATAAGATCAAGTTCACCATGCAAAATATCCTCAAGCCTATAGATCGTCAAGCCTATTCTATGGTCGGTCACTCTTCCTTGAGGGAAATTATACGTTCTGATCCGTTCACTTCTATCGCCTGAACCCACCATATGTTTTCGCTCTTCAGATATTTTTGATTGCTGTTCTGCCTGTTGAAGATCAAGCAATCGAGACCTGAGGACCTTCATTGCTTTTGCCTTATTTTTGTGTTGGGATTTCTCATCCTGACAAGAGACTACAGATCCAGTAGGAATATGTGTAATTCTCACAGCTGAATCTGTAGTATTAACACTCTGACCTCCTGGGCCAGAGGACCTGTACACATCTATCCTGAGATCAGCTGGGTCAATTGATACATCTACCTCTTCCGCCTCGGGCAGCACAGCTATAGTAACAGCTGAAGTATGTATTCGGCCTTTTGACTCTGTCTCGGGTATCCTCTGGACCCTATGGACTCCGCTCTCATATTTAAGCCAGCTGTATACTCTTTGCCCCTCTATTAATGCAATGATTTCCTTAAACCCACCCAGCCCTGTAAGATTTTGACTAAGAATATCTATTTTCCAACCTTTGCTCTCTATGTAATAGCCATACATCCTAAACAGGTCTGCAACAAATAGGGCTGCCTCTTCTCCTCCAGTGCCGGCTCTTATTTCAAGAATACTGTTTTTCTCATCATTTGGGTCCTCAGGGAGAAGCAAAAGTCCTATTTCCCTTTCCAGTTTCGCTAACGTAGCTCGCAAGTTGTCTATTTCTTTGCGAGCGAGTCCCCTTAATTCTCTGTCAGGATCATCAAGGAGGCTTTTAGTGTCTTCAATCTTTTCTTTTATGATTTTATATTCGCGGAAGGCATCTACGATGGGTTGGAGAGTCACATGTTCTTTTAAATATTTCTGGTAGAGGCTTTGTTGCTGAATAACTTCCTGCCGACTCAGTTCATGCTCTAAAGTGCTAAATCGCCTTTCCACCTCTTCAATTTGGGAAAACATAATGAATTATTCTCTTATTGTTTCTTTTTACTAGCCTTGTTATTTTCAGCAACATTCTGGTACTTACGTCTGAATCTCTCAACACGCCCCTTAGTATCGACAATTTTTTGTTGGCCAGTAAAGAGAGGATGACATTGAGAACATATTTCTACTTTAATCTCTTTAGCAGTAGAAAAGGTTTCAAATTCATTACCGCAGGCACAATGAACAATTGCCTTTTGAAAGGTTGGGTGAATATCTTTTTTCATTCTGCTGATCTCCATTTATTAAAATTAGACATTACACGTGCGTAAAAGTAAGGCAACACACAGAACAAACACAAAAAAATAAATCATTGATTCATTGAAGCTAAAAACTCTTTATTGTTTTTCGTTCCTGTAATTTTATCTATTAAGAATTCCATACTATCGACTGGAGCAAGAGGGGCAAGGACTTTACGGAGAATCCAAATTCGATTAAGATCTTCTTGTTCAATCAAGAGCTCCTCCTTCCTTGTTCCTGAACGATTGATATCAAGGGCAGGGAATATTCGCCTATCGCTCAATTTTCTATCAAGATTTACCTCCATATTGCCTGTACCTTTGAACTCTTCAAAAATTACCTCATCCATTCTGCTCCCTGTATCTATAAGGGCAGTAGCTATTATGGTGAGGCTTCCTCCCTCTTCAAGGTTCCTGGCAGCTCCAAAAAATCTCTTAGGCCGATGAAGGGCATTTGAATCAACCCCTCCAGATAAAATTTTACCACTTGGCGGAACCACAGTGTTGTATGCCCTGGCAAGTCGGGTGATACTGTCTAAGAGTATAAGAACATCTTTCTTGTGCTCAATTAATCTTTTTGATTTTTCTAATACCATCTCAGCTACTTGCACATGGCGTTGCGGAGGTTCATCAAATGTAGAACTAATAACCTCAGCTTCCACAGACCGTGCCATATCAGTAACCTCCTCGGGCCGCTCATCAATTAAAAGGACTATTTTATGTATTTCCCTATCATTTTTGGTCACAGCATTGGCAATATCTTTAAGAAGCATCGTCTTTCCCGTTCTCGGTGGAGAGACGATCAGTCCTCTTTGTCCTTTCCCTATCGGTGTCATTAGATCCATAATCCTCGTTGAGAGATTTTTAGGATCAGTTTCTAATTGTATTCGTTCTGTTGGGTAAAGAGGAGTCATATTATCAAAAAGTATCTTATCTGCAGCTACTTCTGGATCTTCATAATTGATATTTTCAACCTTTAGCAAAGCAAAATATCTTTCTCCATCCTTTGGTGGTCTTATCTGGCCTGAAACAGTATCTCCTGTCTTTAAAGCAAATCGTCTGATCTGAGATGGTGAAACATACATATCATCAGGACCGGGAAGATAGTTAGAATCAGGTGAGCGAAGAAAACCAAAGCCATCTGGCAGGATTTCCAAAACCCCTTCTCCGTAGATAACACCATTTTGTTCAGTCTGGGCCTGCAAAATAGAGAAAATAAGGTCCTGTTTTCGCATACCTGTAGCACCACCAATTTTGAATGTTTTTGCTACATCTATCAGTTCACTTATATTTTTACATTTAAGTTCAACTAAGTTCATCTCTTTCTATACCTCTATAAATCTACAAAATTTATTTGTTTCACTTTTTCTGTCTCTTTTTAGCTCTTCCAGCAAAAAGAGAGATAAAGCTTGTACCTCACATGAGGTACTTTACCTTTGAATTCCTAAAAACTATTTGTAAGCGCTGATTATAAGCAGACCTTAACTGATGAAAAATTTTTAGCTTAATTTAGCGAGGAATGCATTTCTTGTGGATGTATTACGTATTCTCTATAATAATATATCACTTATACCTCGATGTCAAGGGATTTTACACGTTATAGCATTTATGCCACTTGATTCTTACTGAGCCATTGTAAAAGATAACCCATATCTTTTGGAAGAGGAGCCTCAAACTCTACGTATTGCAATGAATCGGGATGAACGAATCCTAATAGTTCTGCATGGAGCATCTGCCTTTTAACGAAGGTACGTGTTTTTTTCATAGTTAAAGATTTTTGATTCCACCATTTTTTCCCATATCCATATACAGCGTCCCCTACCACTGGGTGACCCATATATGCCATATGAACTCGTATTTGGTGAGTTCTGCCAGTATGGAGACGTATCCTTAAAAGTGAAAATCCAAGAGGAAATAATGATGCGACTTCCCACTCACTTCTGGCGGCTCTTCCTTTTAAGAGAGACACGCTCATCTCTTTTCTTTTTATTGGGTGTCTGCTGATAGGTAAATCTATTATCCCTTTCTTTTTATCAACATTACCATGGACAATAGTAAGATAGCTTTTTTTTATCTGTCTTTTTTTAAATTGATTAGATAAAAAATCGTGAGCTCTATCACTTTTAGCTACTACCATGACACCTGAGGTATCTTTATCGAGTCTGTGGACAATCCCTGGCCTTATCGGATCGCCAGAAGAAGAAAGGTTTTTATATCTATAGAGAAGGCCATGGACTAAAGTTCCTGTGTAATGGCCAGCAGAAGGATGAACCACTAGGCCTGGAGGTTTATTGACCACCACAATTGAGTTATCTTCGTAAAGAAGGCCGAATTTTACATCTTCAGGGATTTCTAAAGGGGCTGATTTGGGTAAAAATGAAATCTTTATTCTGTCGCCAGGTTTTGGTTGATAACTCGGTTTCTTTCTTTCACCATTAACGGTTACTGCGCCAGTTGTTATGAGGTTTTGGATCCTTGCCCTTGATAAACTCACATCTTTATTATCAGAAAGAAATTTATCAAGCCTAACATCTATTTCTTCTGACGGTTGACGAAAGATAAATGTTTTCTCCCAACTGTTTATCACAACTCTCTGCTAACGTAAGCTTTATCCTTTATCTTGTTGGGTTTGCGTAAAGAGGTTTGATTGAATATCTCTTTCCACATCTTCTTCCTTCATATTTTTAGCGAGGGAGATCTCCTTCACAAGCAGACTTCGAGCGGTATCCAACATCTTTCTTTCCCCAAAGGAAAGCTCTTTATCCTGCTTTATTGTGCTCAAATCGCGATAGACTTCCGCAACTTCAAAGACAGAACCACTTTTTATTTTATCCATGTAATCCCTATACCGTCTGTTCCAGGTCTGACTATCATCCACGTACATATCCCTATTTTTCAGGATAGAGAAAACCTTTGATACCTCAGTCTGGTCTATTAACTCTCTTAGGCCAACATTTTTAGTGTTTGAAGATGGAATCATAATAATCATATTATTTTCAAGTATTCTCATGACGAAAAAGTCTTCGTGACAACCAGATATTTCTCTATTCTCTATCCTCTCAATAATCCCAACACCGTGTGCTGGATACACTGCCAAATCGCCTATCTTAAACATTCTTCCCTCCTGTTACTTTAAGTATTAAATACTCAATTGGAAAAACTCTTTATTTCCTAAATGAGGTAGCTTTAAAGTTGAAGGTCTTGTTATATTTTTTTATTTTAAAAACAAACCAATTACAGGTAGTATTGGTGCGATTACAAGAGATACAACTGACATCAATTTTATCAATATATTCATCGCTGGCCCGGATGTGTCTTTAAAAGGGTCGCCTACCGTGTCACCAACTATAGCAGCCTTATGATTATCACTGCCTTTTCCACCTAAATTACCTGCCTCTATGTATTTTTTAGCATTATCCCAGGCACCGCCACTATTTGCCATAAAAAGGGCGAGAAATGCGCCCATGACTGTTGCACCCAGAAGCATCCCTCCTAAAGTCTCTCTCCCCAAAAGGAAACCTACTGCGACAGGAGTAAGAACAGCAACAAGACCAGGAGCCACCATTCTTTTAAGGGCTGCCCCTGTTGCAATAGATACGCAAGTGGCTGGATCTGGCTTCACTCCTTCTTTTCCCTCAAGAAGCCCTGGAATTTCCCTGAATTGGCGTCGGATTTCTTCCACAATAGAAAAAGCAGCCTTACCTACTGAGGTCATTGTCAAGGCTGCACACAGCATAGGTACTATACCACCAATAAAAACCCCTATTACGACCATAGGATTCTTTATATCAATTATTGTTAAACCTGCCGCCTGGGTATAAGCAACAAATAAGGCCAGCGCAGTCAACGCTGCGGAACCTATGGCAAAACCCTTTCCTATAGCGGCCGTTGTATTGCCAAGGGCATCAAGGCCATCGGTAATCTTTCTGGTTTCAGGACCAAGGCCTGCCATTTCCGATATGCCTCCTGCATTGTCTGCTATTGGTCCATATGCATCCACAGTCATGGTGGCTCCAACCGTTGCCAGCATTCCCACTGCGGAAAGACCAATACCGTAAATTCCTGCAGCTTTAAATCCAACAAATGTGGCCGCACAAATACCAAGGATAGGAAGATAGGTGGATTGCATTCCCACAGCAAGGCCGGCTATGATTACGGTTGCAGGGCCTGTAGCGGATTGACCAGCAATAGTTCTAATCGGTGGTCCAGAGGTATAGTATTCTGCCAGAAGGCCAATTGCGATACCGCACAGGAGCCCTGAAAAGATAGCCCAGAAAGCTCCCCAAGGCATGCCAATAGAATTTGTAATAATAGCGGTCAGAATTACGAAAATAGCGGCTGCCACAAATGTCGTATATCTCAGCGCACCAGCGGGATTTCCTCTCTGAAAGAGCTTGATGGAAAATACACCCGCAAATGAACTCAGCAATCCTGCCATAACAACAAGGATGGGCATGGCCATGTATTTCAGTTTTATTGCCATTGTAGACAATCCCTTTAAAACAGGAAATTGATTAAGAAACTCAGGCGTAATAGATAATGTGGCTGCAATTGCGATGGTAGCAATTACAGAGCCAACATAGGATTCAAATATATCTGCCCCCATCCCTGCTATATCGCCTACATTATCTCCCACATTGTCTGCAATAACTCCGGGATTTCTAGGGTCATCCTCAGGGATACCAGCCTCCACCTTTCCGACAAGGTCTGCTCCCACATCCGCAGCCTTTGTAAATACACCACCGCCAACCCTGGCAAATAGGGCAATGGAGCTAGCTCCCATAGCAAACCCATTAATATATTGTGCTGTTTCCGGGTTACCCCCATAATACCAGAACCAGAAACCAAGTCCAAGGAGACCTAAGCTGGCTACAGAAAGGCCCATTACTGAGCCGGAAAAGTAAGATACGTTAAGGGCTTTCGCCTGGCCATATTTATTCGCAGCATCCGCTGTTCGGGAATTACCTTTGGTAGCGGCACTCATTCCTGAAAATCCGGCTAACATAGAACAAAACGCCCCGGTCACAAAGGCAATAGACGTTTTCCAAGATATGCCAAAGCCAAGCAAAAGAAAAACGATGGCTATAAAAACCACCAGGACTGAATATTCTTTCTTTAAAAAGGCCATGGCACCGGAATGGATCATGCCTTCCAAATCCTTCATAAGTTCACTTCCATTAGGTTGTTTTTTGACATAAAGAAATATTAAATAGGCGATTATAAGGCCCACAATTCCTAAATAAGGTGCATACACAGTTAAACTTTGCATTATCTTTCTCCCTCCTTTTTCCTCGTTGTCGAAGAATTGAACGTATTCATTGCCGACTCTACTCCATATAGCACAAATGATTCGATAGACTTTGCTGCTAAATGCAATGCTTCTTTTATTGTTGTTTGTTGATCATCATAAAAAGGATTCAAAACAAAATCCTCAATTGCTTCATTATACCGAGGTCTGCCTATTCCAATCTTCGTTCTGCTAAATTCATTTGTTCCAAGATGATAAGTTATAGACTCTATCCCATGATGACCTCCTGCTCCTCCTCCACTTACTATCTTTATACGACCTACATCTAAATCAATATCATCATGTATAACCATTATATCTTTGATATTTGGTCTGTAATGTTCAACCAAATCCTTAACCGCGATTCCCGATCTATTCATCAATGTTTGCGGGCATGCCAATAGTATCTTTTTATTATGGTAATTTGTGCTTGTGCTTAAGGTTTGAAAGCGTTGATCAGATAAATGAAGGCCTAATTGATTACATAAAAGATCAACGGTCTTAAATCCAAGATTATGTCTACTGTTTTTATATGCAGTGCCTGGATTACTAAGCCCTATTATCAAACATATGGTTTTAGGATTTTTCTTCGACTTTTATTTCCTCACTTTCAGCTTCTTCTTCTGCCTTCTCTTCTCCTTCTTCCTCTAGCTCTTCTTCTACCACCTCTTCTTCTATGCTAGGAGCAACAACTGTGGCAATAGTAAGATCGCCGTCTTCTATTGTTTTTAAACCTGAAGGCAAATCAATGTCCTCTATATGAAGTGACTGTCCAATAGCAAGGCCAGACACATCAATTTCTATTTTATCTACCAGGTTTTTTGGCATACACGAGACCTTTACTTCCCTACGAATATGCTCTAAAATGCCACCCTCAGTTACCCCTAATGGAGTATTTACGAGATACAAAGGAATATCAACCTCGAGTTCCTTTTCCATAGATATCTCGTAAAAATCAACATGAAGATACTCCCTTGTCACTGGATCCTTCTGTAACTCTTTTATCATAACTCTCTTAGATTGATTTTTTCCATTCGAGTCTACTTCTAGATCAAATATAATATTTTCAGCCGATTTTCCTCTAAGAATTTTTTGGAGCTGCTTATAATCCAGTGAAAGCATAATGGGACTCATTTCTGGACCATAAAGTATAACAGGAAGTCTGCCCGCGCTTCTAAGTTTTCGAGCCGAGCCTTTGCCCGTCATTGTACGTTTGTTCGAATCTAATTTAATAGTAGCCATTCATAAACTCCATGTGTCATAAGTTACTCACTTGCCATTATCCGTTGTTATTTTCACACACGAAACGAGCAACGAACAATCAGCAACAATGCTTCAATTCCTTAATTCATAATCCCTGTCCCAGACCCGCTGCCACTAACCTACCAAACTGCAGGCAAGTGTTTATCAGGCCTGGTTTATAAGTTCACCATGCTGATCTGAATGCACAGTAATCTATAGATTTAATTACCTGATCCAGGCATATCATACCCACTCCCATCCAAATCTCGGGACGGGGAGGGCAGAATTCAATACCTAAAATGTATTAACTCACTTTTATACAAATAGTGAGCTCACAGACCTTGAATAGTATACTCGCTTTATAGCCTCTCCCAGAATTTCCGACATAGAGACAACCTTTATTTTAGAGCACTTAGATGCCTTTTTATTTAACGGAACAGTATTTGTTACTACCAGTGATTCGATAGTTGATTCCTCTAATCTTTTTACTACACTACCAGAGAGGACTGGATGCACGCAGCAGGCATAAACATGTTTTGCTCCATTTTGGGTTAATACCTGTGCAGCCTGGACCAGTGTTCCACCTGTATCAATCATGTCGTCGAGAATAACAGCTGTTTTTCCTTGTACGTCTCCAATAATATGCATGGCTGCTGCAACGTTTGGTTCCTCTCTTCTCTTGTCTATTATTGCTAAAGAAGCATTAAGTCTCTTGGCAAAGGCCCGTGCTCTCTCTACACCACCAGCATCAGGAGAGATTATTGATAGATTATTTTTAAAATGCTTTCGAATGTAATTCAGTATAACAGGTGCTGCGAATAGATTATCCACCGGAATATTGAAGTATCCTTGAATCTGGCCGGCATGAAGATCAACTGAGATTACACGATTCACTCCAGCAACTGTTATCAGGTCAGCTACAAGCTTTGCACTTATAGGAACCCGGGGTTTTACTTTTCTATCCTGCCTTGCATACCCATAGTAAGGGATTACCGCTGTTATACTCCTCGCAGATGCCCTTTTGAGTGCATCGGTAATTATCAGGAGCTGCATAAGATTATCATTAACAGGACTACTCGTAGACTGAAGGATAAAGGTGTCTCTTCCCCTCACATTTTCATCGATCTCAACTCGAATTTCCCCATCGCTAAAGGTTTTATTTAGCATTCTCCCAGGAAGGATATTTAAATAATCACATACCTCTTTGGCTAGACCTATATTAGATGTACCACCAAACAGCTTCAAACTATCAGCAAGATCATCCATAATAAATTATCTTTGTCTTCCCTTTCTACCATGCCAATGATTTCTTATTTTTGGCTGGGGTGGGAGGATTCGAACCTCCGAATGCGGGCTCCAAAGGCCCGTGTCTTACCGCTTGACGACACCCCAATAAAAAAAGCAGTGAGTCCACATACATAAAATATCTAGCTCAATCCTTTTACTACAAATACATCCCCTTTATCATATGATTCGAGCATTTTTCCCGCTGCTTGAGCCTTTTTAGCTGAATCAAAAAGACCAAAAATGCTTGGTCCACTGCCCGTCATCAATGCACCGAGCGCACCTAACTGTAGTAAGGATTCCTTGATTGAGCTAAGAAAAGGATGCTTTACAAGAGTAACCTTTTCAAGATCATTAAAGAGTAAATCTGGGATGTTAAAAATATTTTTTTTTAAACTATTTATACTATCCTGATCTATATTATTTGTCAACTTTAATTTGGTTCTTTTGTAGGCCCACGCAGTTGATATCATGAGATTCGGACTAACAATAACATACCACATTGAAGGAAAATTTTCTATCGGTTGAAGTATTTCTCCAATCCCACTGGCTACAGCTGGTTTCTGCAGGAGGAAAAAAGGAACATCTGCACCAAGAGAGAGGGCGAGTTTCTCAAGATCCTCTTTTGAGAGGACGTTTTGCCATAGATAGTTTAATCCTTTCAATGTTGTTGCCGCATCACTACTGCCACCACCCAAACCGGAAGAAATAGGTATATTTTTAACTAATGTAATTTTGACACCTTTCTTTATTCCGGTTTTTTCAAAAAAAGAGATAGCCGCTCTATTCACTAAATTATTTTCATCTTTAGGGAGTTCTCTTCCCCTATAATAAATCTCCAATCCCTTCTCTGATTTGCTTATTATTAGCTTATCATAGAGAGCCACAGGAACGAAAACAGTCAACAGCTCGTGATATCCATCAGTCCTTTGCCCGGTAATCTTTAGAAATATATTTACTTTAGCTGGGCACAGGATTTCAATTGCGGTTTGATTTGTGAGATGGGCGTTGGATTTTTCATTTCTAGGCGCGGAGAGCATTATTATTCATTTGCTTTAACAAAACGCATGCGGAGATCATAGAGAAGGTGCTCAAGCAGTTTTTCCTCTTCCTGAGTAAGGTTACCCTTAGTTTTGTCTTTGAGGAGGTTGATAATATCAATCGATTGCTTTGCTAATACCAAGTCTTTCTTTTTTTCTCCAGACTGTGGATCTGCAATTTCACCGAGATGAAGGAGTACCGAAGAGCTTAGAGATAGAAGAAAGGAAGAAAAATTGATTTCTGGCAAGGGAGCAGAATCCTTTTCCTCCTCCTTGGTCTTCTCCTTGCCTTCATCTTTCCTTACCTCAGTCTTTTCAGGCTCATCCTTTAACTCTCCTTTAGAATCAAACGTTCTTTTATCTTTAATTACAAATCCTTGACCCTGTATTTCCTCTTCAGACATGCCTTCCTCCTTAACATATGGGATTTATTGTCTTATTTAAAGATTTAGACTTTCAGCAAAAGTAACACGTTATATTCGTTACATTTTTATATAGTAATTTTGCCAATACCATATAAATTTAGCAGAATTGAGGTATATGTTGCAAGAGAAAATCTTTCTGAATCCCTTTTCTTAAATTGATCAGAAATAAGCAGTAAAGTTATAGATATTTTTTATCGAGGTTTTTGTCATGTAGTAACAATATAGCTCTTTTAAATTACTTGGTAAATGAGCATGGGGATGTCTTTTTTTACATCATGCCCTCTAACAGGGGGCTTCAGCGTGCCGCTTCATACCGTGTGCACGAGCAACTTGTCATTGTTTTATAAAGTCTTTGTGTGTGTGCACCGGTTTGAAGCGGCCTCCCGACTCGTCTTTGTGAGGGCATGGTTAAAAAAAGACATCCCCATGCTCATATATCTCACAAAGGATACCTCTGTTGCCTTAAGGAAAGGCTAGGACGTGTTTTCAAAGCGCTAAAATGTTACTAGATAAGACCTCTTCTTGGTATTGTAAGTTAGGAAATCAGGATAAATCGTCTTGACAGGGTAATATCTATTTAGTTAGTTTGTGTGTGTAAAGTGCATATAATGAAAAGACGTTTTTCCAGACAAATAAATATAGGTGGAGTTAAGGTAGGCGGTGAAGCTCCAGTAGTGGTGCAGTCCATGACCAATACTCCCACTCAGGATGTAGCTGCCACGGTAAAACAAATAGAAAGATTAGCAAGTGCTGGCTGTGAACTTGTTCGCCTGGCAGTGCCAGACATGGAAGCAGCGTCTGCACTTAAAGAGATAAAATCTCAGGTATCTATTCCGATTATTGCAGATATTCATTTTGACTATAAACTTGCCTTAGCAGCTATAGAAAACGGTGTGAATGGGCTACGATTGAATCCAGGAAACATTGGTGGAAAGAAAAAAATTCAGGAAATTGTTGCTGCAGCTCGCAGCTGTTCTATTCCTATAAGGATTGGAGTAAACGCTGGCTCTCTGAGCAGGGATCTTTTAAAAAAATATAATCATCCAACTCCAGAAGCCATGGTTGAGAGTGCCATGAGTCATATAAAGCTTCTGGAGGATTTAGATTTCAATCTAATCAAGATTTCATTGAAATCATCAGATGTCTTACAAACGATATCTGCATATAGACTTTTAAGCCAGCAGGTTGATTATCCTTTGCATTTAGGCGTAACCGAGGCCGGGACCCTCATATCAGGGACTGTTAAAAACTCTATAGGAATAGGATTATTACTATTAGAGGGCATTGGTGATACGATAAGGGTATCTCTAACACATGATCCAGTTGTCGAGGTGAGGGTTGCATATGAAATTTTAAAGGCCTTGGGGCTTAGACAGAGAGGAGCGGAAATTATCTCTTGCCCTACATGCGGAAGATGTAAAATAGATCTTTTTAGGTTGGTAGAAAAAATCGAGGATGATTTGAGTAACATTACTACCCCTATTAAGGTGGCTATTATGGGATGTGTTGTAAACGGTCCAGGGGAGGCAAGAGAGGCCGACATTGGTATTGCCGGTGGAGAGGGCCACGGAACATTGTTTAAAAAGGGCAGGGTGATTAAAAAGGTTTCAGAGCAGGATCTTGCCAGGACGCTAACAAAAGAAGTCAGAAGAATGATAAACGAATAAATATTTTCGATTAAATATCTTTAATTTTCAATCAACAATAGTTAAACATTATTTTTTTATTATGGCATTCATATCGAGACGATATTCACAATTCTTTATTCCTACAGTTAAGGAGATACCAGCAGAGGCCGAGATTGTAAGTCATCAATTAATGCTCAGGGCTGGCATGATCAGAAAACTAACAGTAGGAATCTATACCTATCTTCCTTATGGCTTATTAGCTATTAAGAATACCGAAACTATTGTCAGGGAAGAGATGGATAGGGCTGGTGCTATTGAACTTTTACTTCCAGGAGTACAACCAGGTGATTTATGGATGGAAAGCGGTCGATGGGATTATTATGGACCAGAGCTTTTAAGATTCAAAGATCGACATAAAAGAGAATCATGTCTGGGACCCACACACGAGGAGGTCATTACTGATCTGGCCCGAAGGGAAATCCATTCTTATAAACAGCTGCCAGTTAATCTGTATCAGATCCAGACAAAGTTCAGGGATGAAATTCGGCCACGATTCGGGATTATGAGAGCACGGGAATTTATTATGAAAGATGCCTATAGCTTTGATATGGATGAAGAGGGCTCCAACCTGAGCTATGAGAAAATGTACGCTGCTTATGAGGCTATCTTTACAAGATGTGGACTAAAGTTCCGGGCAGTTGAGGCAGATACAGGGCCTATTGGTGGGAGCTATTCTCACGAATTCATGGTCTTATCAAATAGTGGTGAAGACGATATTGTAAGCTGTCAAAATTGTAAATATGCGTCCAATTTAGAAAAAGCAGAGGTAAATGTGAGGGAGCCCGATGCTAATAATATAGAGAGAGAAGAAGGCCTCCAAATCGTGGATACACCTGAAATGAGGACCATAGAGGAAGTGACTAATTTTTTATCCATTGGTCCTGAAAAAGTGGTAAAAACCCTCATCTATCAGACTGAGCATGGACCAATAGCTGCTTTAGTAAGAGGAGATCATGACCTTAATGAAACCAAACTAAGAAATGTAGTTAATGTTCAAGAGCTTGCTATGGCAGATCCAGAAACTGTATTTGATGTAACGGGTGCCCCAATGGGGTTTGCAGGGCCTATTGGCTTAAAGATACGGATACTTGCTGATTTTGCCATTAAGGAGATGAAAAATATGGTAATGGGGGTAAATGAGAAGGATAAACATGTCCTCAATGTCAATGAAGGCAGGGATTTTCAGGTAGAGCAATATGCAGATTTACGAATGATAACTTCCTCTGATCCCTGTCCTCGGTGTGGAGGGAAGCTCGTATTTGGTAAGGGAATAGAGGTTGGCCAGGTCTTTAAGTTAGGGACCAAATACTCTGCAGCTCTTAAGGCTAACTTTCTGGATACAAATGGCCAAGAAACTCCAATTATTATGGGATGTTATGGTATAGGTATCGGTAGAGTTGTTGCAGCAATTATTGAACAGAATCACGACGAGAACGGTATCATATTTCCTATATCTATTTCTCCTTTTGAGGTAATCATCCTCCCTCTTGAAATACATGAAGCTTCGGTGAGAAAAGTGGCTGAAAATTTATATCAGCATCTGAGTTATATGGGCCTCAGAGTCTTTCTCGACGATAGGGATGAAAGGCCAGGTTTCAAGCTTAAGGATGCTGATCTTTTAGGCATACCTGTAAGGGCTACCGTCAGTTTACGAACGCTTAAAAGTGATTCTATTGAGATTAAATTACGTTCTAAGCCAGACCTCAAATTACTATCCATGGACAAAACCCCTGAAGCGATAAAGGAGGTTGTCCAAGGCCTCTATGATTCGCTTAAATGACATAACTTCAGAAATTCTCTCGTATCATCCTATTGCAGATATAGGTCTGATTGAAAAGGCATACGTCTATTCAGCCAAGGTTCACAAGGGACAAGTCCGTTTATCAGGAGAGCCTTACCTTACCCACCCCTTAGAAGTTGCTGGAATTCTTACCAAAATGAAGATGGATGAAGTTAGCGTTGCCTCCGGTATTCTTCACGATACAGTTGAGGATACATTAACTGAATTATCAGACATTGAACATGTGTTCGGAAAAGAGGTGGCAGGTATAGTAGATGGTGTAACTAAAATCAGCAAAATACATTTTTTAAGCAAAGAGACACGGCAGGCAGAAAATATACGAAAGATGATTCTTGCTATGTCTTCTGATATCAGGGTACTTCTCGTTAAACTGGCGGATCGATTACATAATATGCAGACCCTTGGCTTTCAACTACCTGAAAAACAGGAGGCTATTGCAAGGGAAACCCTTGATATTTATGCACCTCTTGCAGGAAGGATGGGAATTTATTGGATGAAATCGACTTTAGAAGACCTATCTCTTTTTTATCTCGAGCCAAAAATTTACAAGGATATACGAGTAGGCATTGCTCAGAGGCAAGAGGGGCAGGAAAAATTTATTAGAGAAATAAAAGAAATTCTATCCAGAAAATTAATTGAGGCTAGTATACAGGCCACGATAAAAGGGAGACATAAGCATTTTTATAGCATTTATCAAAAGATGATGGAGCAGGATCTGAATATAGACCAGGTATATGATGTTCTGGCCTTTAGGATAATAGTAAATTCTGTAAAGGACTGCTATGAGGTTTTAGGTCTAATCCATTCCATGTGGAACCCTGTCTCAGGTCGTTTCAAAGATTATATCTCTCTCCCTAAGGCCAATATGTATCAGTCTTTGCACACTACGGTCATCAGCCCTCTGGGTGAAAGAATGGAGATACAGATAAGGACATGGGATATGGACAGAATCTCCGAAGAGGGAATTGCTGCTCACTGGAGATATAAAGAAGGATATGAATCAGGCAAAGAAACGTCTACTCAATATGCATGGATGAAGCAGTTGCTGGAATCACAGAAAAGCCTGACGAATCCAAAGGAATTCTTAGAAACAGTAAGGCTGGATCTTTTTAGCAATGAGGTCTATGTTTTTACACCGAAAGGAGAGGTAAAAGAACTTCCCAGAGGAGCGACTCCTATTGATTTTGCTTACAGTATCCACTCAGAGATTGGTAACAAATGTATCGGTGCCAAGGTAAACGAAAAAATAGTTCGCTTAACCCATCAGCTTAAAACTGGAGACATCATTCAAATCCTTACCTCCAAGAATCATAAACCCAGTAAAGATTGGCTAAAATTTGTAAAGACATCTACTGCAAAAACCAGAATCAGACAATGGATAAAAAAAGAAGAACGAGAAGAGAGTATAGCTATCGGAAGAGACATCTTGGATAAAGAGCTTAAAAAATTTAACCTAAATTTAACCAAACACTTCACCAACGAACAGGTTTTAGATGCAGCCCATAGTTTTTCATTAAACAGTGCAGACGATCTTTTGGCCAATATTGGGTATGGTAAAATTTCAGCAAAGCAGGTTCTTAACCGAATTGTTCCACATTTAGGGATAAAAGAGGATAAGACAGAGGGCATCGTTCAGAAAATAGTTCACAAGATAAAAAGAAAAAAAGGAGATACAGGGATTAAGGTTAGAGGGATGAGTGATATACTTATACGCTTTGCACAGTGTTGTCATCCACTTGCAGGCGAAACAGTTGTCGGTTATATAACTCGAGGAAGGGGAGTTACTATTCATTCAACAAAATGTCAGCATATTAGAGATGTTGATCCAGATCGATTAGTAGAGGTAGAATGGGAACCTTCTGAAGATATGACTTATTTAGCAAAAATAAAGGTTACAAATATCGCTAAAAAGGGCATGCTATCGAATTTAAGTGCTATATTTACGCAAAACGAAGCTAATATTTTAGACGCAAATGTGCAGACAACTATTGATAAAAAGGGAATATCCACCTTCACTATTGAAGTCTCAGATTATGCTCAATTAAGAAATATTATCTTAAAAATAAAAAAGATCAAGGAGGTCTTAAAGGTAGAGCGGATTTGAGAAAACAGTAGGAAGTACGGAGTAGGCAGTATGGAGGGGAAAAATGTTTGATAAAAAGTGCTTATTGCTTACTGCCTACTGCTTACTTATATGCCAGTCCGGACCTTAAACACCTCGTGCATACTGTAATTTTTTTAGTCTGTCCCTTTACTTTAACCCTCAAAGTTTGAAGGTTTGGGTACCAGCGCCGTTTTGTCTTATTGTGCGCATGGCTTACATTATTGCCTACAACCGGTCTTTTACCGCATATTTCACACACCTTGGACATCGTCTTCTTCCCTTTTATAAATACTTACTTAAGTACTACAAATTTATTATCAGCCTATTTTCGGCTTTTTATTTATTTGTAATTAGCCTAAATTTCAAAATTTTTATTCTATCATTTGGCATTTTGGTTTGATTTGACATTTGAGCTTTGAAATTTGTCATTTTCATTTCAATATTTTAATATTACATTATGTACTAAAAACACAAGAGGATTCCACCTACTCTGATTTACCCTAAGACCATTTAACAGATTTTTCCATTTTTATCAACTCACCAATAAGAATATCCACTGCATTTGTTATCAGATCATATGCATTGCTGAGAGGAGGGCTAAAGATGGTTTCATATTGAGAGATTCTTGCTAAAGGAATTTCTTCACCTATCATCAGAAGAACTCTCTCACCTATCCTGCTGACTTCCTTTGGCCCCAAAATCTGGACGCCACACAATGTCTGTTTGTCTGTATCAGCTATCAGCTTAACCCAGAAATTCTCCCCATTAAACATCTGTTTTCTTGTCGTTGCCTTTCTAACTACAGATAAGACATGTAATCCCTCCTCCTTGGCTATACTTTCTTTTATTCCGGCTGATACAATTGTTGTATTAAAGATTTCCGCCCCGAAGGTATTTAATGACCCTAAAAAGGGTATAGTATTGCCAAAATGAATATTCCGTCCAATAACCCTTCCATTCCTATTGGAGTGTGTTGCCAGGGCGGTAATTGTCTTTTCTCCATTTAACATGTTCCACCCTTCAATGCAATCTCCAGCCGCATAAATGGAGGGATCACTTGTTTGAAGGTACTGATTCACCTCAATCCCCCCAGTTTTACCGATTTTTAATCCGGCATCTCGTGCCAGGTCCACATTCGGAACAATTCCTTTGGCTACGAGCAGCCAGTCTGCCTCAATTGTTTCACCGTTTGAAAGAAAGAGCTTGATCCCATTCTTCCCAGACTCTGCACTCGTAACAGTTGTAGAGAGGTGCAATGCGATCCCTTCATTTTTTACGATAGGATGAAATTTTTCACCCATATCAGGATCAAGCTGCTGGGAAAGAAGACTGACAGAGGATACAATCATAGAAACGGATGAATAATCCTTTTGTAGCAGTGTTTCAGCCATTTCTAATCCTATGATACCTCCACCAAGGATAACAGCTCTTTTTCCTTTGGACATGATTGATTCTATTTTTTTAGCATAGGTTAATTCTGTGGTAAGATAGTGAACTCTATCCCCAACTAAACCTGGAATATCAGGTAGTTTAATCTTGGCACCAGTATTAATTACCAATATATCATACGGTATTTCTTTTCCATCAACCTTGATAATCTTCTTTTCTCTATCAATAGAATCAACATTCTTCTCTGTATGTAATCCTATCCTCTTTTTCTCAAACCATGGAGGTGGCGCATAAAACATATCATCAAAGGATAATATATCTCTGAGCACAAATGGTTGTTCACATGGTGTATAAGCGGTCCTATCCCTTCTTGTATAAATATCAATCTGTGCAGGGTTGCCTAAAATCCTTAAGGTATTTGCACCAACTATACATGCACCACCACCACCAATCATAACAATCTTCACTGTGGCCTCCCTGTTTGCAATTGATTTTTTATTTAGCTGGAATGTAAGATATACTCCATAAATTATTCAATGCAAGAAAAAAAATAAGAGGAAGTCTCGTGCCGTTAGAATTTCAATCTCTCAGTCATGGCCGCATTACCTTTGGCTTTTTTAACATTGATACAGATCTTATCCTCTTGGAGAGATACTTCTTTTTTGCCCATTTCTTCTGCAATACGGTTGAAAAAATAGCTTCATGGAAGGACCATAAGGTGGAAAAATTTGTCATACCAGGATATGTAATCGAGAGATTTGAGAATATAGGCAACCTTATGGGTGCAATCCATGGTATAGATTTAGGAGGCTTTATAGGAGCTGTTTATCAACTTTTTCCGTTTCCTCAGAGTCCTGAGAAATTCAAGCAAAAATTGGATGGAAAAGCACACAGAGCAGTGGTGGAAAACCTCATTATCCAATGGGGCCAACCAGTCAAGATTTTGGTGGAGGTAGAAGCTGGATCACAGAGAGTAAAAATAGCTGAACTTCTCTTTGGCAAGGCAGCCTTTCGTGAGTTGGTGGCTTATGTATGGCGAGGAGGAATGCCTGAGTGGGAGGATATGCTCAGGCCAGACTATGTGAGAAAAATGAAAGATGCTATTAACACAAGTGTATCCCCTATTTTTGAGAATTTTGAATTGTGAATTGAGGCACTATTTCATTATTCCATGACCAAATAATTTTTTGGATCAAGTTTCACAATTACATCAGGTGTATGTACCGTGTCATGATCTTTTAAGAGTGTTAAAAAAATCCCTGATTGAGTAGATGATAGCTGTATAATTAGATTGAAGAGATCATCAAGGTTGTTACATGGAAAAGGAATCCCTTTTTCGTTTACTTCAGTAATATGCCTGTGCGAGAGGGCCGAAAACCATACCTCGAGGTCAAATTCTTTCGCAATCTTTTTAAATCCTTCAAATATATCCCTGCCGGTGTCTGTGAAATTAACACCATCGATAATGAGGGTGTCTGGTTTAAAATTAGCTTCACTCGCAAGGTTAGTAAGGCTTTTGTGCAGTCTGCTAAGATCAAAACTTTTTTTCAAATAGGCAAAGATTATCTTATTTTTCTCCAGAAGGCTCCGAGCCTCATATTCATTTTCAATATTGAGGACCTTAACAAGATCGTAGAAAATTGCATTATAATAGGCGGCAACTTTTTCCGGTGCATCTTTGAGTGAAACATGCACCAGTTTTTCCTCACGAAAGAGCTTATCAAATGCAATATGAATAAGACATGAGGTTTTACCGACACCTGCCCGGGCTATGAGCACTCCTAAATTGCCTTTGCCTAATTCTTTATAGGCTGAGCTTTCCAGTATTTTTAAAGGACTGAACTTTAAAAAATCTTTCATGCTTCCCCCCCTTAGTCTTTATAACCGTTTGTCAATATCGGGGGCTGGGGATGTCCGCCTTAGGCGTATTACACCAGCCCAATCATAAAAATGGTGCTGAACAGTTATGATTTTTTATTATACTTTAATTTTAACTCCTCTTCCACTGACACAGGCACCTTTGAATATCGGGAAAACTCCATAGTGAATTCCGCCTTTCCTTGAGTCATTGACCGTAATGTCGTTGCATATCCAAACATCTCTGCAAGAGGAACCTCTGCCTCAACAGTTGTAAATACCCCATCTTCTGCGGAGCTCACAATTAACCCCCTGCGCTGATTGATAGAAGACATTATATTTCCCTGGAATTCAGATGGGCCCTCTATGCTTACCCTCATAATCGGTTCCAGTATAATCGGTTTTGCTTTAACATAGGCCTGTTTAAAGGCACCTACGGCGGCTTGGATAAATGCTCTTTCAGAGGAATCAACTGCATGATGTTGTCCGTCATTAACGGTAATTTTTATCCTTAGAACCGGATACCCTATCAAAAGACCTTTTTTTAGACAGGATCTAAATCCTTTATCGACTGCAGGGATAAATTCGGTGGGGATGACGCCACCTTTTACCTCACTTACAAATTCATACGTCCCCTCTTTCAAGGGCTCTATAAATCCGGCAACTCTCCCATATTGGCCTGCTCCACCGGTCTGCTTTTTATGAATATAATTAAACTCCACCCGTCGTGAGATGGTTTCTCGATAGGCTACCTGGGGAATACCTGTGTCAACCTCTGCTCCAAATTCTCTTTTCATTCTTTCCACATATATCTCGAGATGTAATTCTCCCATCCCTGAGACAATAGTTTGCCCGGACTCCTTGTCTACTCGGGATCGAAATGTAGGATCTTCTCTGATAAACCGGCTCAAAGCCTTGGCCATATTGTTAGCAGATTTATTATCTTTTGGTGATACAGTTAAAGAAATCACAGGTTCAGGAACAAAGATTGAGGTCATCGTATAGTTTAAGGTGCCATCAGTGAAGGTATCCCCGGAAAAGCAGTCAACCCCGAAAAGGGCAACAATGTCCCCTGCATTAGCCCTCGAAATATCCTCCATTTCATCGGCATGCATACGAATGAGCCTTCCTGTTTTTATCTTTTTCCTCGTTCTGGTATTTATCAGAGTATCCCCTTTTTTAATACAACCTTGATAGACCCTGAGATAGGTGAGTTGCCCATAGGGGGTTATCTCTAATTTGAATGCCAAGCTGACTAATGGCTTATTTGGATTTGGTGAAATTGCTACTTCTTTTTCTTTCTGATCCATATCCAAAGCACTTACTGTGACATCTGTTGGTGAAGGAAGATAATTTGTAACAGCGTTGAGGAGAGGCTGAACCCCGATATTTTTATATGCTGATCCAACAAAAACAGGGATTAACTGTCTCGAAATAGCTCCTCTCCTCACTGCCGTTCTAATTAATTTCTCATTTACTCTCTCTTCGAAAATTGCCTCCATCAAGTCATCTGAAAACATGGAAACAGCTTCCAGCAACTCCTCTCTTTTTGAGGTGGCCTCGTCAAGCAAGGATGATGGGATTTCTCTTGTTTTAACATTTTCACCGAACTGGCCTTCAAAATAGATAGCCTTCATGGAAACCAGATCTATCACGCCAGAAAAATTACCCTCCAGCCCAATAGGTATCTGCATCAGCACAGCATTATGATTCAACTTTTCCCTAAGCTGATCAACCACCCGATATGGGTTTGCGCCTGCTCTATCACATTTATTAATAAAAGCAACTCGTGGCACTTTATACCTATTCATCTGCCGGTCAACAGTGATGGACTGGGATTGCACACCTCCTACCGCGCACAGTACCAGTATTGAACTGTCAAGGACCCTGAGTGCACGCTCGACCTCGATGGTAAAATCAACATGCCCAGGTGTATCGATAATATTAATCTTATAGCCCTTCCATTCACAGTAAGTGGCTGCAGAAGAAATAGTAATGCCTCTCTCCTTTTCCAGCTCCATTGAATCCATTGTGGCACCAATCCCATCTTTTCCCTTTACCTCATGAACGGCAAAAATCCTTTTTGTATAGTAAAGTATTCTTTCCGTCAGGGTGGTCTTACCTGAGTCAATATGGGCACTGATACCTATGTTTCTTAAGTATTGAATATCATCATCCATCAACAGCTCCTTTTGTATGCAACAAAGCCCTTTATCTTGAGCGTATTATCTCAACAGGACTCACTCAAATGAAAGTGATGTTACATACTACCATTAGAGTAATATAGCAAGGAAGAATTTTATAAAATGGTAATCAAAAAAGGGTGCCTAAAAAAAATTTTTTCGCTCATCAATTTTTATTCAATTTTTGTTTCACTAAAAAACTTATCCTCCCATTGACAGCACAGCACAAGGGTGTTATGTTGTCACCAAAAGAAAGGCCTTTTTATACAACTAAAGGAGTGGATTATGAATGAGAAAAAAAACGGTCCTGAACCTGATAGATATGAAGATTTTTTAGATGACCTTAGTCACTTTTCTGCAAAGGATGAAGAAAAATATCTTGCAGACAGCACCGGTAAAGTTCCTTCTGAGGGTGAGATTATTTTAAAGGTTGGTGAAACTGTTAAAGAGATTAGACAAAAAAAAGGTCTGAGCTTGAAAGATATTTCCCAGAGAACAGGATTATCACCTGAATCATTAATGGAGATAGAAAAAGGGAACATATCCCCACCTTTGGGTTCTATTATAAAGCTGGCAAAGGCACTTGAAATGAAAATGGGCTATTTTATTTCAGGCGCTGAAGATCTCCCTTACACGATTGTACGAAAAAATGACAGGAAGCTCATAAGCAGATTTGACTCCAAAAAAAGCCAGACATATGGATACGAATTTATATCCCTGGCTCCACATAAAAAAGACCGTCATATGCAACCTTTCCTTGTAACACTGGAGCCATCTGATGTTGAAGAAAGTTCTTCTCATGATGGTCAGGAATTTATATTTGTTCTAGAGGGGACGATGGAGGTTCACCTGGGAGAAGAGACTCATCTTCTTGAACCAGGTGATGCTATTTACTACGATTCAACTGTTTCACATCTCGTAAAATGCCATGGTAAAGAAAAGACAAAGATATTAGCTGTACTTTATGCTGAATAAGAAGACAGAGGTGTGAGCGAACAATATTTTGTATATAATTGAGTGTAGAAATTTTAGATTGGTCATAAAATGATTGTATTTGACCTACGTTGCTCAAATGGACACAGCTTTGAAGCCTGGTTCAAGGATATCGAATCGTTTAACGAGCAAAATTCCCAGGGGATGATCACATGCCCCTTTTGTAAAAGTACAGATATAAGCAGGGTACTCTCTCCAGTAGCCATCAAGAGCAGCCAGGAAGAAAAAAAACAGAGAGAGGTTGAGCCTGATTATAAAAAACTCGCCGACGGTGTAATGGAGTATATTAAAAATAATTTTGACGATGTGGGCACTGATTTTACGAAGGAGGCCCTGAAAATGCATTATGGCGTAGTGGAAAAGAGAAATATACGGGGCTCAGCCACTGAAGGGGAAGAGAAAACTCTCAGGGATGAGGGAATAAAATTTATCAAGATCCCTCCCATCAAAACTCAAGATGATGACAGTTGAATATCTCTGGATTTCTACAACTCTTTGAAATTACAGTGTCTTGATACATTCAAGTTTACTCCCACCACATGGAAGGATGGAATGTTGGGCTAATGGAGGGGTAGTTAAGCTGCATAAAAATAACACACCATACATTCCTTTCCTTCAAAGCCACTATTCCACTATTCCAGTATTCCAGTTTTCCAATTACGGAGTAGGGTGGAGATAGGTATTAATTTGATATGGGCATGATTGATATTACCGGAAAGAAGGTTCTTTTAAGAGAGGCGGTTGCTTCGGGTCGAATAACCCTCTTGCCTGAAACAATAAAGAAGATAAAAGAAAATCAGGTTAAAAAAGGCGACCCTCTGCTGGTTGCTGAGATAGCGGCCATGAAAGCGGCCAAAGAGACATACCTCTTGATTCCCCATTGCCATAACATCCCATTAAATACCGTTGAACTGAATTTTTCTACTGGAGATGATTTTATTGAGGCCAAATGTCACGTGAAGGCTGAGGCTATGACAGGAGTGGAAATAGAGGCCCTTGTAGGTGTTACAATAGCACTTAATACAATCTGGGATATGGTTAAATATCTCGAGAAAGATAAAAATGGGCAATATCCCTCGACTCGAATTTCCGATATTAGGGTTCTCAATAAAGTAAAAAAGCCCGTTTCTAAGGCATAATATTAAAAGAAAATGAAGCTCACAAGAATAAAGACGGGAATTAAAAAAACAATCGAATATTTTAACATATACCCAAAGAAACTTGGCATGGGAGTACCTGCCTCTTCTGCAATTGATCTCACCATAAAATTAGGTGCATTTCCAATATAGGTATTAGCTCCGAAGAAAACAGCACCTGCAGAAATAGCCATCAAATATATAGGATTTTCAGCGATTAACTTAGATACTGCTATTGGCTCAGGCATGCCTGTATAAAATTTACCCAGCGCTGTGGTAAAAAAAGTTAAATAGGTAGGAGCATTATCGAGAAAACTTGATAAGGTTCCAGTAACCCAGAAATAATGATAGGGTTCTTTAACAGCACCAACAATAAAGCCAAGCGCTCCTTTGGTTCCTGCTAGCAGAAGAAGAAGGCATGGAGTCATTGTTATAAATATCCCTGCAAATAGATACGCCACCTCTTGAATAGGAAACCAGGTAAATTCATTATCTTCCCTCACCTTCGTGGGGGTAAATACCAAAGAAAGTATGCCCATGAGGACAATAATACCATCACTCGTCCATCCTTGAATGCTTCTGTGTATCCCTAATGTGTTTACTTCTCCCCAATCAACCAATCCACTAAATATAACAGCACCAACAATCCCTGCCAAAAATATAAAGTTATAGCTACCAACTAATCCGATGGGCTCTTTTTCTCCATCTTCTATTTGGCTCTTATTAAATCCTTCTTTTCTGTAATAATAAGTGTCCAGAGCGAAATAGATAGCCAGCAAGATTAAAGCAGCAAATAACATATGAGGCAAGATGTGAAATGTCCAAAAAAAGGGAACACCGTGTAAGAACCCTAGAAAAAGTGGAGGATCACCAACTGGTGTCAATGATCCACCGATATTGGCCACAAGGAATATGAAGAAAACCACCATGAAGGCCCTGTTTTTTCGATAATTATTGGCTCGTAAAAATGGTCGTATAAGGAGCATGGCCGCTCCGGTTGTTCCCATCCAAGAGGCCAATATAGTGCCTATAATAATCATAATGGTATTAACTATCGGTGTTCCTCTCAGGCTCCCTTTAAGAAGGATACCTCCAGATACGGTAAACAAACCCCAGAGAAGTATTATAAAGGGAATATAATCAGTTAAAATAATATGAAGAAAACTGTGAAGGGCTGCTCCCTTATAGATAATTAAAAGGGGAACGGTGATAACAGTAGCCCAAAACGCTGAGACTTTTCCAAAGTGGTGGTGCCAGAATTCCGGTGCAAAAAGAGGAAATAAGGCAATTGAAAGTAGAATTCCAATAAATGGGATTGTGCTATAAAGAGAAAGAATCTCACCGAGATTAATGTGCTCGCTAGCTCCCTGATGAGAATTTTCTGCTGCAAACACTGGAAACGAAAAAGCAAAAAGAATTATTACAAATAACAATAGAATCACATTTTTATATTTCATTTATGCGCCCCACAGATGAATTAACAATTTTCTATGTAAACAACTCCTGCTTTGTCAAATATTCTTAAATAGTTATGCTCAACAATACTCATGCCTTACATGCTGACCTTTTCCTTCAGGTCGGTGGAAGTATAGGCATGAGGATATCCTTAGTCAAGAAGAAATTATCTATTTTATTTATATTTAAAAAGGACATCTGTGAAGGCACAAAATCGAATGGATTTCACATCTACTCTGTGGTATAGAAAGTAAAAAAGATGGAGGTAGGAGCATGGGAAAACCAAAGAAGAGTAGAATTTTGATGGGAGTTGTTTTATATGTACTTGCTTTTGTCTTTATCTCTGGATGCGCTACACAAACCTTATCCGAAAAAACGACTCCGCTTGAAGAATCCCAACAGTCGAAAGAGTCTAAAGAAGTATCAATCCCTTTTTATTATGATTTTAAGGATGTACCGGTTCCAAAGAAACTTAAGCTCCAGAAGGAAAAATCCTTTGTTTTTCGAACAAACGAATTTACAACCGGAATCCTTTCTTTTTCGGGGAAGGTGGAAGCAGAATCTCTTATCAGCTATTTTATCAATAAAATGCCTGATGATGCATGGAGCTTCTTAAGTTCCTTCAAATCGACAAAGGACATATTATTTTTTCATAAGGAAGATCGGTTTTGTATTATAACGATAAATAGCAAGGCTTTTAGAACAAATGTGGAGATTTTAATTACGCCACGTTCCCAAAACGGCTCTTAAGCAATTTTGACTGCGTTATCCCTTATACGAGACTCAGTGAATACATTGACCACTTGCCCCGTAAAGGATTATGTTTTTTACACATTGTCGGTTGAGGCGGAGCTTCGCTCGCCAATGAAAACAAATTATGGGGGCGGGGCAATGCCCAACTTAATAAGTAGCCGTCTGACAAATTCCTTTCCGTCCGGTTTATACGCAGGAAGGACCCATAGCATATCCCGCAATGTTTGGAGCAGGGAAGAAAATATGTCAAAGGGGATTGAGATAATTTGCCGGCCTTCCGGAAACAGGTTTCTACGCTTCATACCATGGCCAAGACCAGTAATGGAATAATTAAGCTCCCCGGTTAAATAGGGGTAAATGTAAGTCCATGCGCATCCTATCGCGGCTGAGAACTTGCTCACCCACATTTGCCCTGTTCGATAGCTCATTGCCCGGAGTAAAACTTCCGTCTGGCTGGCGCTGACTGCCTGAACAAAAGGATCCAAATAGAT
>Ga0315534_1000240_pt1 | contig 35346 bp, 34 predicted proteins | sample SalMarSW160240MG_FD_203094 | JGI IMG/M metagenome (GOLD analysis project Ga0315534, IMG submission 203094) | Salt marsh sediment microbial communities from the Plum Island Ecosystem LTER, Massachusetts, United States - Salt Marsh Sediment SW1602-40 ... | reverse complement strand
TGCCTGCCGACTCTCAACAGGATGCGGTTGTGAATTTGTCGGAAAGGTCCAGAGACGTTCGACGGGCGGAAGAGGTCATACGATCTGAATCGGATATCCGCACGGAAAAAGTTCAGGCCATCAAGGATCAAATTGAGAAGGGAACCTACGAGGTCGATTTCGACAAGACAGCCGAAAAGATGGTCAAGGCCTTTTTTGACGAACTCATTTAACCTGGGCACAGGACCCAACTACGCCACGCGTGCGAACTGCCCGTTCGGCCTCACCGTTTTCCTCCTTTCGCATTTCTGAACGGTTGTCCCTACCCTCGAATTTCTGTCAGGCTTCCGTAGAGCCTGACACTATTTCAAGGCACGGAAGGGAAACCTTGTCGGGGTAGTCTCACCAAAGGCGAAAGGGCGCTCTGGAATTTGAGCCCGAACAAATGGCTTTTTTAGACAGGAATGAATTTTGGCAAAAGATTATTATCATAGAGAAGGATAGACAATTTATCTAATGTAATACTTGAATGGTAAGCTAGTCGAAGATACCAAGAATTGAAGTGGCTGGGGGAGGAGGATTCGAACCCCCGCTAATGGATCCAGAGTCCACTGTCCTACCTCTAGACGATCCCCCAACGCTTAAGGTGTGTAACCAGGATAGCCCCTAGCCCCTGCAACTATGTTCAACCCTCATTGATCGTAAACAAAATGAAGAACAGGGGTAGGCTCTTAAAATACTAGTCATTTTTGTTATGTTGTCTAAAATTCAAATTCAATATGTCTTCTGTTAGGATTCAACTGACATGTTCCGGGTACTTGCGTTTCTATAGGTAATATGGATGAAACAGACTGTCAAGAAGGACGTCAGCAACACCGGGGAAAAACCTCCATCACCTTCTTGTGATCCAGCAGACTGCAGACCATAGGGCCTTCAACTGACACCCGCCTCTCCAGCCCTGCCTTTTACCCCTTCACGCCCTCGCCGGGCTCTTAATACACGATGAACCCGGCGTATCCCACGACCTGGGCATAGTCGCCGGTCACGTCTCCTGATGTGGCATATTGGACCAGTTCCGCCTTGGTGGCGCCCAGTGCCTTGCAGGCTGTGAGCACGATCGTTGTGGGGATGACCCCGCACATGGAGATGTTGTGTTGGGCCACCGTGTCGAACAATCCTTTGGGATCCAGTCCGAGAACCCGCTCAATGGCCAACTGGTCTTGACTCCGAGCCACGTCCTGCGACTCATAATGGGTCATATCCGTGCTGGCCACGAGGAGCACTTCCTTGCCGTAATCCTGCAGCCCTTGCGCCAAGGCTCGGCCAATCTCTTCACAGGTGTCATAACGCACGTGGGACAGGGCCATGGGGACGATGCTCACGTCAGGCCGCAAGAGTTGAAGGAAGGGGATCTGAACCTCTATGGAATGTTCCATGGCGTGAGCCTGGGGATCGTTCTTGATCATGTCACGAGGCACGGCCTTCAAAAGCGAGTCGGCAAGGGCCTCGTTAATCCGAACCGGCCCCAGTGGCATGTCCCAAGTGCCCGAGGCAGCCAAGGCCACGGGCGCCCCGATGCCCCTGTGATTGGGCCCGAGGATCACGACTGCCTGTGGAATGCGAATTTGAGAAAAAACGGCACCGGCTACCCCACCCGAATACATATACCCTGCATGAGGAGAAATGGCGGCCAGTGCGGTTCTTGGTTCAGCTACCGGTGTTACAAATGAATCAAGCTGCTCTTTCAAGCGTCCCTTGTCACCAGGATAGAACATGTTGGCTACAGCCGGTGTGCGTGACATAGGGGACCTCCTTGTTCACATGTCCATGGGCATTGAGCCACTCACATTGTCCAGCTCGGTCTGTCTTCTGGCACTTTGACCAATGTCTCCAGCATAACATAGAGGAAAACTTCGAACAAGGTCTGAGTCTTGCGGGTGTCGGGGTTTGGTTTGGAACACCATATTCGGGATGAAAGCCCTTGACAAAGTGTCCATTTTGACTATATTAGCATACTTCAACTGGCCAAGTTATAGTCATCCTGGAAAAATTGCCTGATATAACAAGCCATTAGAGATATCAATTGACTACATTGGGCCGGCATTTTTGTCGAGATTTGAAGTCAATTTGAGATTTCGTGGTACAAAAAAATGCAGGGAGATGACCCATGGCATTGCCAAAGCGAAAAACTTCGAAATCACGGCGCGGTAAACGACGGACCCATCAAAGGGTGAGTGTGCCCAGCCTGTCGCTCTGCCCACAGTGCAACGAGCCCAAGCTTCCACACCGCATTTGTCCAAGCTGCGGCCACTACAAAGGCCGCACGGTTATTGAAACAGAAGAAATGTAGGTGTCCCGCTACCAGTTGGGCCATGCTGTGCCTAACCGGCCGGAAGCATCGTTGGACCAAGGGAGGCGTTCAGCCCAAATGCAAATACATGCCACAGCAGAGACAAAACCTGACCTTGCCGGACTGGACCCTGAGTCGAGGCAGATGGTGCTTGACACCCTCGAGCTTGTCAGGAAACGACTCCTGCCCAAGGAAAAGGTGCTGGAGCTCGACAGGAAAGAAGAGTTCCCTGAAGAGATCATCCGGGAGATGTTGGGGCCGGAGATCGGCCTCCAGCTCCTGTTTATCCCGGAACAATACGGCGGCATGGGTGGAGGCGCAAGGGACAGCTGTGCCCTGACCCGAGAGATGGCCAAGATATGTCTGGGCGTGGCAACGGCATTTTTTGCCATTCAGCTTGGGGCGGATCCCATCATGTTCGCGGGCACCGAAGAGCAGAAGCAGAAATGGCTTGGCAAAATCGTGGAGGGCCGTTCTCTGGTGGCCTATGCGGTAACGGAAGCGGAGGCCGGAAGCAATTTGGCCGCCCTGAAGACCAAGGCCGAGCCAGTGAAGGACGACGCCGGACAAATCACCGGCTATGTCATCAACGGGAGTAAACAGTTCATCTCGAACGGCGGATACGCTGATTTCCTCACGGTGCTGGCCAGGGCTCCGGAAGGGCCAAGCTTTTTCATCGTGGAAAAGGGCATGGAAGGCCTTCATCAGGGAAAGGGGGAAGAGAAGCATGGAATACGCGCATCCAATACCTCTCCCCTCACCTTTACCGATGTCTTTGTTCCGGTTGAAAATCTCTTGAGCGGTGTGCCTGGCAACGGACTGAAACAAGCCAATATGGTGTTCGGGCACACGAGGCTCGTGGTTGCGGCCCTCGGCATTGGAGCGGGTGAGGCCGCCCTTGAGATTGTCATCGGATACGCAAAAGAACGCATACAGTTTGGAACCCCCCTTTCCGAAAAACAGGGTTACACCCACAAGCTGGTCGTGCCCAACGCGGTGAGACTGGAAGCCGCCTCTGCTTACACTGAGGAGCAGGCTGCCCGGCTGGATGCGGGCGAAAAGGACCTTCAGGTGGAAGGCTCCATTGCCAAGTATTTTGCCACGGAGGCCGGAAATCGTGCCGCAGAAGACGCCATACAAGCCCTTGGCGGCTATGGATACATTGCCGAATACGAGGTTGAGAAGATTAAAAGGGACGTAAAGATCACCTGCATTTATGAGGGGACAAGCGAGATCCAACAAAACATTATCGGCATGTTCAGGTGGCGGGCCTCTGTCAAATCCAAAGGCAAGTATTACGAGGCCATGGCAGCTGATATGGAGGCCTTGGACGCGTCCCTGCCCGAGACCGGTGCTGGGACTTACGCCCTGGCGGCAAGGGCGTTGAACGAAACGATCATGTTTGCCCACAGCCACAAGCTCACCAAACAGCAGTACATCATGTTGTGCCTGGCGGACATGATGACCTATGTGGAGGTGGGCGTCAGTACGGCAAAGAAGGCCGGCCATTTGGCCCAGGAAGACGCACCAGACGCCGGAAAGATCGTGATCATGTCCAGGATCTTTGCCGGGGAGGTGGCCGAGGTGGTGGCCAAGAACGCCATGAAGATTATTATGGGGCCTGGTCTGTTTGATGAGCACACGACCTCAGAGCTGAAGAAGAAAATCGGCTATGACGGGTTGGTACACAGTTACAGCGGCCTGATCCAGGACATGGATGCCGTTTCTGATATCCTGTTTGGCAGGGCATAGGAAACCTTACAGACCCACGTTAGAGAGGACAATGACCGAAAAAGACGTGAAACGCGTAGTCGCAATCACCGGAGGATCGAGGGGCATCGGCCGTGCTATTGCGCTGCGCATGGCCGGTCCTGATACCAAGGTCTGTTTCAACTACTCCGCGCAGGTCAGCACAGATGCTGAGGAGACAACCAATCTCATCGCCAGAGCCGGGGGCAGTGCATGGAGCAGCCGCGTTGATGTGGCCTCGCGGCTGGACGTGCAGGGTTTTTTCGACAAGATTTTTGACGACTCCGGTCATGTGGACATCCTGGTCAATAACGCCGGCGTTACCGCAGATGCACTCCTGGTTCGCATGAAGGAGGCGGATTGGGATCGCGTGCTCGCCATCAATCTCAAGGGTGCTTTCAACTGCATGCAAGCGGTTGCCAAGGCCATGATGAAGCAGCGCTCGGGCCGCATAGTCAACGTCGTCTCGGTCGTGGGTGTGATGGGCAACCCGGGCCAGGCCAATTACTGCGCGTCAAAGGCGGGCCTGATCGGCCTCACCAAGACAGCCGCAAGGGAGCTGGCGCCCAGAGGGGTTACGGTGAATGCAGTGGCGCCTGGCTTTATCGACACCTCCATGACTGTTGATCTCCCCCAAAAGGCCAAAGAGGTCATGCTCGCGCAAGTGCCCCTGAAACGCATGGGCCGGCCCGAAGATGTGGCAGAGGTTGTGGCCTTCCTGGCCTCTGACAAGGCTTCATACATCACCGGGCAAGTCATTCATATCAACGGGGGTATGTACATGTAACCCTAATGTTGCAAAAGCCGAGGGTGCTGCAGATGCAAGGCGTCAAGGGTGAGGCTGTAGTCGTTTACGCCGATCCCTTGACAACGCAGCAGATGCTGTATCATCGGCTTTCCCGAAGGGTAAACAACATGGCTGTTTTTCTGGGTTTCTGGATATCACTCGTGGTGCATTCCGCAAAATCACTCAAAAAGACCCCAAAGAAAGGCTATTGTTGCTTTTTTGAACATTTTGCCATGTTGTTTATGCAACTATAGGGGTAATGCGGCAGACAGGATACAGGGCGTGGAGCAGATGACACTGGACGTAAATCTTTGCCCTGTGATCTCTGTACTCTGCTCCATATCCCCGGCCAACTGTCATTGCTTGTTATTCCAACACGCCATTATTCCAGCTTGAAAATGGAGGAAAACGAACATGAGTACAAGGAGGTGATAGCGCGTGGCGATTGAAGAAAAAGTGAAAAACATTGTTGCTGAGAAGCTTAGTGTCGAACCAGACGAGGTGGTTCCGGAGGCATCTTTTGTGGATGACCTGGGTGCAGATTCCCTTGATCTCGTGGAATTGATCATGGCCATGGAAGAGGCCTTTGATATAGAAGTCCCCGATGAAGAGGCCGAAAAACTTCAGACAGTCCAAGATGCCGTGAAATACGTGAAAGCCCATTCCTGAAAAGGACGAAGGACCCCCTGCCACCGTTGTGGGAGGGATGAATAGCTTGCCACAAATCAACCCGTTTTCACGACCCAGCCGCAAGAAGTTTTACCTTGACAGGCTGCTGAACGAACAGGTAGGCAGTGAGGCTGAGAGCCCTCAAAGGGGGCTTCTTTTGGCCCACGTCAAACCTGATAAACCCGCTCTAATCATGCCATATATACTGGATGGTTTACGATGAAAATTATTGTTGGCGCCGATCATGCCGGATATCCCATGAAGGAAAAGGTGAAGGCCTTCCTCCAGGATCGAGGCGTCACGGTTGAAGATGTCGGAACCCACAGCGAGGAGTCCGTGGACTACACCGACTTCGGCAAAGCGGTAGCGAGCAAGGTCTCAGACGGCACTTTTCAGAGAGGGATCTTGATTTGTGGCACCGGCCTGGGGATGTCCATGGTGGCTAATCGTTTCCGGGGCGTGCGGGCGGCTTTGGCCAACGATCTTTTTTCAGCCATTATGAGCCGACGCCACAATGATTCAAATGTCCTTGCCATGGGCGGCCGACTTATTGGTGATGCGCTGGCCCTGCAGTTGGTAGAAACCTGGCTAGAGACCCCTTTTGATGGGGGGCGCCACCAACGCCGCCTGGAGAAGATGGATATTGAATAAGCAATCCCTTTTTCCAACTGATCTTGACATCATAAGAAAGGCCGACCCCGAGATTGCCCATGCTATCGAGTTGGAGCTTGAGCGACAGGTCCACACGCTGGAACTCATCGCCTCAGAGAACATCACCAGTCGTTGTGTGATGGCCACCCAGGGCAGTGTCTTGACCAACAAGTACGCTGAAGGCTATCCCAACCGCCGCTACTACGGGGGGTGTGAACATGTTGACATGGCAGAAAAACTGGCCGTCGACCGCGCCAAGAAGCTATTTCACGCCCCGTACGCCAATGTGCAGCCCCATTCCGGTACCCAGGCCAACATGGCGGTCTACTTCGCTTTCCTAAAGCCCGGAGACACCATTCTGGGCATGGATCTCAACCAGGGGGGCCACCTTTCTCACGGAAGCCCTGCGAGTTTTTCGGGTCGGTTTTTCCATTTTGTCTCCTACGGCGTTAATGAAAAGACAGGCACGATCGATTATGATGAGGTGAGCGCCATTGCTGAAAAACATCGTCCGAAGATGATCGTGGCCGGGGCCAGTGCCTATCCCAGAATGATCGATTTTGAGGCCTTTGGACGCATTGCTCGCTCAGTAGGGGCCTACCTCATGGTAGACATGGCCCACATTGCGGGGCTGATAGCAGCAGGTTTGCATCCATCTCCCATTCCGCACGCCGATGTGGTCACCTCTACCACTCACAAGACCATGAGGGGGCCCCGGGGAGGCTTCATCCTGGCTGGCGAAGACCACGGCCGGAAGCTCGATAGTGAGGTGTTTCCAGGGATCCAGGGTGGCCCTTTAATGCACGTGATCGCGGCAAAGGCCGTGGCTTTCAAACTCGCCATGTCAGAGGAATTCAAGGCCTACCAACGTCAAACCGTAGCCAACGCCAAGGTCCTGGCGCGACATCTAACGGATGCAGGTTTCGAACTGGTGTCCGGCGGGACCGACAATCATCTCATGATGGTCGACCTCAAGAAATTAGACGTTACGGGAAGAGAAGCCGAACAAGCGCTGGAAAAGGCTAAAATTACGGTCAACAGGAATACCATACCCTTGGAGAAGCGCAGCCCATCCGTGGCCAGTGGCATCCGCATCGGCACCCCCGCTGTGACAACGCGCGGCATGAAAGAACAAGAGATGGCGACCATTGGGGCCCTGATCGTTGAGGTCCTGAATCACCCACGGGATGAAGATGTTCTTCGCCGGATCGGGGAATCTGTGCGGGACCTGTGCGATAGGTTTCCACTCTATGCGGAGAAGCAATGATAAGGCTGCTATGAGCCGTCCTTCCTGGGAACAATACTTTATGGACATCGCTTGCCTGGTGGCCCGGCGTTCCACGTGCCGCCGTCGTCATGTGGGAGCCATCGTGGTCAGGGACAAGCGAATCCTGGCAACCGGCTATAACGGCGCGCCGACCGGACTTCCTCATTGCCTTGATATCGGTTGCCTGCGGGAAGAGCTCGGGATCGCTTCCGGTGAACGTCACGAGCTGTGTCGCGGACTCCATGCCGAGCAAAACGTCATCATTCAAGCGGCCTACCACGGTGTTTGTATCAAGGACGCCACCCTTTACTGCACCACCCTCCCCTGCTCCATTTGTGCCAAAATGTTGATCAATGCAGGGATTCGTGCCATCAAATATAAGGAAGGTTATGCGGATTCCATGGCAGAAGACATGCTGACCACTGCCCGAGTAGCAGTAACCCAAATCAGTGAGGCCAAAGAATGAAATGCCCATATTGCGGCGACATGGAAAACAAGGTTATTGATTCCAGGATGACCAAGGAGGGAAACACGGTGAGACGTCGCCGTGAATGTATAGGCTGCAACAGGCGATTCACCACCTATGAACGGGTGGAGCAGTTACCGCTTGTCTTAATCAAGAAAGACGGCAGGCGGGAAACCTTTGATCGCACCAAGGTCCTGGCGGGCATGCAAAAGGCGTGCGAAAAGAGAAACATCAGTATCAACACCCTGGAGGAGTTTGTGGATGAGCTGGAGCGGGAACTCCAGGAGATGGGAGAAAAGGAACTCCCTTCTTCGGTGGTCGGTGAGCGGATCATGACCAAGCTCCATGGTCTGGACGATGTGGCTTATGTCAGGTTCGCCTCTGTGTACCGGGAATTCAAAGACATCAATGACTTCATGTCTCAACTCAAGGAATTGTTTCAATCGCGGAGCAACACGCTTCCAGCCAAATGAGCACTGGTCCGGCGGTGGCAGATCAAGATCTTTTGTAGCACGTTGGCGCGTTGAAAAGCAGGGATATGACCCAGGCCTCTTTTCGCTTTGTCTAAACCGGTTTTTGTGCGACCGGCGTTTCGAGGATTTAGAGCGATACGATCTTTTATAATCGTGGACGAGACTTACATGAAAATGGCGCTTTCTCTGGCCGAACGGGGCCGCGGTTGGACGTCTCCGAACCCCATGGTTGGAGCCGTTGTTGTGAAAGACGGCCAGGTGGTGGGCAAAGGCTTTCATCAAGCCGCAGGGGCCCCCCACGCCGAGGTCTACGCCCTTCAAGAAGCCGGTGATGACGCCAAAGGAGCGACGCTCTATGTCACATTGGAACCATGTAACCACGCAGGTCGCACCCCGCCATGCACGCATGCCATATTGAAAAGTGGCATCAAACGCCTCGTGGCCGGGATGAAAGATCCCAATCCACATGTGACCGGGGGTGGGCTCGGCTTTCTGAGCGGTCAAGGGCTGGATGTCGCCGTTGGGGTCTGCGAGGAGGAATGTCGGCGGGTCAATGAGATTTTTATAAAATATGCCGTCACCACCTTGCCCTTTGTTATTCTGAAATGTGCAGCGACCCTGGATGGTCGCATGGCTACCCGTACCGGGGATTCCAAGTGGATCACCAACTCCCGCTCGAGACAGTTCGTCCACGAGCTACGCCATGCGGTCGATGCCGTCATGGTGGGCATAGGGACCGTCGTCAAGGATGACCCCCGGCTTACAACCCGCCTTGAAGCCCGTGAGGGCTCAGACCCCGTGAGAATCGTGCTGGATACCCGTCTGTCTATACCCCGGCAGGCGAAGCTATTGCATCTTTCATCGGATTCTGATACCCTGATTGTCACAAATTTTTCTGCCACGGCAGAAAAAAGGCGATTGCTCGAAAGGGCCAATGTCCAAGTTCTCACCATGAACGGTCATGAAGATCAGATTGATCTCAAAGCCCTGGTCAAAGAGCTGGGCAGGAGGGAAATTACCAGTTTACTCATCGAGGGGGGAAGCAGGGTCAATGGTTCCGCCCTCAGGGCTGGAATCGTAGATAAAGTCTGTATGTTTTATGCACCAAAGATTTGCGGGGGCGATGACGGGGTCCCCATCTGCGCAGGCCCCGGCGTGGAGCGAATGGCGCAAAGCATGAGGCTCAAAGATATCTCGGTTCATCGGTTTGAAGACGACGTGATGATCGAAGGGTATGTGAACCGCGAAAGCGTGCGCTAACCCCGGTGCTTGCGGCGGGGATAGCAACCGAAGCTAAAAATGATACCATGTTTACGGTGAGTCAAGGCTGATGGTTTCGTAAAGGTCGAGTTTACGAGTCTATCAAGACTGACGGGCACCGGAGACTTCTTGAGCCATTTACGGAAGGACATGAGACCACCGTGTTTACAGGCATCGTAGAGGGACTTGGTACGATCAAAACGGTCAAGCGCGCGGGGGGTGGCGTGCAAATGGCCATCCAGGCCGACTTCCCGCTCAAAGACGTCCATGTGGGTGACAGTGTTTGTGTCAGCGGGGTCTGCCTCACGGCCGTCGACGTTCAAGACAACGCCTTTCGGGTGGACGTAGCTCCTGAGACGCTTTCCAGAAGCACATTGGGCCAGAGCAAGGTGGGCGACAGGGTGAACCTGGAGCGTGCCCTGTGTCTTGGAGATCGGCTCAGCGGGCACCTTGTGACCGGACACGTGGACGGCATGGGAAGCGTAAAGGCGAAGCAACCGTCGGCCAATGCCGTGGTCTTTGCTTTTGGCGTTTCAGAAGACCTTGCCCGCTATATCATCCGGAAAGGCTCCGTTGCGGTGGACGGTATTAGCCTGACAGTGAACGCTTGCGACCCAAGGGCCTTTGAAGTGAGCATTATCCCCCATACCGCCGGTATCACCACCTTGGGCTTTAAGAACGTGGGGGACCATGTCAACATTGAAGCCGACATGGTTGGAAAATACATAGAACGTTTCACACAGCACGCTACGAAGGGAATCCATGGCCCCAAGAATGGGGAAGCGATTGATGTAGGGACGCTTGTAAAGGCAGGATTCATGTAGCACGTATTGTGTTTTGCCTAATGTTGCATCTGAAGGCGCGTTGGGCGAGGAGAATGGGATGGCACGGATATCCATAGAGCAGGCGATCGAAGCCATACAGCAGGGCAAAATGGTCATTCTCGTCGATGACGAGGACCGTGAGAATGAAGGGGACCTGACCATGGCGGCAGAAAAGGTCACACCAGAAGCCGTCAATTTCATGGCCAAATACGGCCGGGGGTTGATCTGCCTGTCATTGACCCAGGAAAAGGCGGACGCCCTGGACCTGCCCGTCATGGTAAAGGACAACAGATCCAGATTCGAGACCGCTTTTACGATTTCTATCGAGGCGAGATGTGGTGTGACCACGGGAATCTCAGCGGCGGACAGGGCCACAACCATTTTGACAGCGGTGGCAAACGATGCCAAGCCGCACGACTTGGTTCGTCCGGGCCACATATTCCCCCTTCGAGCCCGCAAGGGTGGGGTCATTGTTCGAACCGGGCAAACAGAAGGTTCCGTAGACCTGGCAAGGCTCGCAGGCCTGGTTCCAGCAGGCGTGATCTGTGAGATCATGAATGAGGACGGCACCATGGCCAGAAGACCTGACCTGGAAAAGTTCTCTAAGGAACACGACATCGGAATCTGCACCATTGCAGATCTTATCGAATATCGACTCCGAACCGAGTGTTTTGTCCGCCCTGCGGCCACCACGGTCATTCCGACCTGTATTGCCGGGGAATTCAAGGCCATCGTCTACGAAAATGACGTGGACGATTTCCTGCACATCGCCCTGATCAAAGGGGAACTCGACCCTGACAAACCGGTCCTGGTGCGTGTCCACTCGGAATGTCTCACCGGCGATGTGTTTGGCTCCATGCGGTGTGACTGTGGGGAACAACTTGAGGCCGCCATGAAGATGATAGATGAAGAAGGCGCAGGGGTTCTTCTGTATATCCGCCAGGAAGGCAGGGGTATCGGCCTGCTCAATAAGATGAAGGCATACGCCCTGCAGGATGAAGGCTATGACACGGTGGAAGCCAATCAGGTCCTTGGATTCAAGCCGGATCTGAGAAACTACGGGATCGGCGCTCAAATACTCGTGAATCTGGGCGTCCGCAAGATGCGCCTGATGACAAACAACCCCAAGAAAATCGTTGGTCTTGAAGGTTATGGGCTCACTGTGGTGGCGCAGGTGCCCATCGAAATGAGTCCCAATGCATACAACCAAAAGTATCTAAGCTGCAAGAAATCGAAGATGGGGCACCTCTTGAAACTTGATGTCAAACGCTGAGGGAAAACCGCCATGCCAACTGTGTACGAGGGAAAAATCTCTGGCGAGGGGAAAAAATTTGGTGTGATCGTGGGCCGCTTTAATGATTTCATCAGCGATCGACTGCTGAACGGCGCCTTGGACGCCCTCGTCCGGCACGGGACCCGAGACAAAGACATCGACATCGTCAAGGTGCCTGGTTCCTTTGAAATCCCTCTGATGGCCAAGAAAATGGCTCAGAGGGGAAAATACGATGCCATTATCTGCCTCGGCGCCGTGATCCGGGGTTCCACTCCGCATTTTGAGTATGTCAGCGCAGAAGTTTCCAAGGGAATTGCTTCAGTCTCACTGGAGTCCGGCATCCCTGTCATCTTTGGGGTCATCACCACGGACACCTTGGAGCAGGCCATAGAGCGAGCCGGCTCAAAGTCTGGGAATAAGGGCTGGGCCGCAGCCGTGGCCGCCATGGAGATGGCCCATCTCGTGGACGCTGTTGACACAACCTGAGACGGCAATAAGCGATGGGCAATCGGCGGCGATCAAGAGAGCTTGCCATGCAGGTTCTTTTTCAAATGGAGATAAACGGAGACGACTCAAGAGAAGCCGTTGAGTTGTTTTGCAAGCATTTCGAAGTGTCCAAGAATGCGAAGCCCTTCTTCCTCCGACTCGTAGACGGTGTTAAGGCATGCCGGGATGAACTTGATCGGTTGATCGAGCGCTTTTCAGATAACTGGAAAATCAGCCGCATGTCTGGTGTGGACCGAAACCTTATGAGGGTGGCTGTCTATGAGCTGCTTTACTGTGACGATATTCCTCCAAAGGTTTCCATCAACGAAGCCATAGATATCGGAAAACGGTTTGGCACGGAGCAGTCTTCCGCCTTCGTCAATGGGATCCTGGACAGTATCCGTATTTTTTTGGAAGAAAAAGAAGAGGCCCAGGCTGGCTGAATGCGCCTGGTTTCCGCAAGGCCGAGGAAACCAAGAATCTTCAGTCAACCTGTGGTTGCAGTGCCCATTTCTGAATTGGAAACCGACGCCTGCGCCGATTGATTGAACCATGTTTCGTGGATGAACAATTACCAGTCAAAAAACTCGGTAATGAGTCAGCACAGAGTCAGTGGGCCTCTTGCGCTTCAGTAGCAGCCCAGGATCCTCAGATAATCCGTCTTTTCCTTCAGAACACCCACTACGGGTTTGAAGGCGTCTGACTCAACATCTGCTTCAAGGTCCACATAGAACATGTACTCCCATGGTTTTCCATGGATGGGGCGCGATTCCAGCTTGACCAAATTAATGCCGTTTTCAGCAAACACTTTCAGGGTTTCGTAGAGGGCACCCGGCTGGTTGCCCGTTGAGTAGATGAGAGAAGACTTGTGCCGGGGCGCGTTTTCAAGTGGCTCGATGCCTATGACTACAAACCGGGTATAGTTTCTCGGATTCGTTTCAATCCCCTCTTCGATGATCTCCATCCCGTGAATCTCGGCCGCCTCTCTACTGGCAATGGCCGCGTCGGTCACCTCGCCTTTTTCCTTAATCTGACTGACAGCCCCTGCCGTGTCCTTCACCGAGACCAGTTCCCAGGAGTCATGGCGCTCAAGGAATTGCCGGCATTGCTGGAATACCTGGGGATGAGAAAATACGCGCTTGATGGTTTCCACCCGGGTCCCTGGATGGCCAATCAGGTGGTGCATGATGCGAAGTGTAATTTCCCCGATAACCTTTAAGTTGTATTCAAGGAGAAGGTCATAGTTTTCGTGGATGCTGCCGGTGAGAGAATTCTCCAAGGGTACCACGCCGAATTCCGCCTCGCCCTCTTTGATTGCTTCGAAGATCGCTCTGAATGAAGACATGGGTACCGCCGCTACCTTGGTCCCAAAATACTGCGTGCAGGCCTTGTGACTGAAGGTCCCCATCTCTCCCAAGAACGCGGCCCTCTGTACGCCTTTGGCTTTGCTCAGGTGCTTGACGGCCGTGGCCTTGTCAAGATAGCCAAAATCGAGCTGCTTGCCTATCACCGGCGCAATCACGTAAATATTCCGCATGAGTCGCCCGAACTGTTTTGGATAAAGGCTCTGAGCACCATCAGAAAGGGCCTTGTCCGGGTCATGGTGCACCTCGATCATCAAGCCATCTGCGCCGGCTGCGATGGCCGCTCGGGCCATGGGGCTGACCTTTTCGCGGATGCCCGTCGCATGGCTGGGGTCGATGATGACCGGCAAATGGGTGAGGTTTTTGATCACCGGAATGGCGGACAGATCAAGGGTATTGCGGGTGTAAGGTTCAAAGGTGCGAATGCCCCGCTCACACAGGATGACATCGTCATTTCCCTCGGAAAGGATATATTCGGCCGACATGAGCCACTCTTCAATGGTGGCTGAAAGCCCTCTCTTCAAAAGGACCGGTTTGCCCAAGCGCCCCACACACTTCAAGAGTTCGAAGTTCTGCATATTCCGGGCGCCGATCTGTACGATGTCTACATACTTCATCATCATGTCTGCTTGAGCAGGCGAGGTCATTTCCGTCACCACGCCAAGCCCCACTTCTTCTCGGACCTCGGCAAGAATCTTCAGCCCCCTTTCTCCCAGGCCCTGGAACGAATAGGGGGAGGTTCTCGGCTTAAAAGCCCCGCCGCGAAACAAAACAGCCCCGTACCTTCTGACCTCCCGGGCAATCGTCATGGCCTGATCCCGGCTTTCAACAGCGCAGGGACCCGCGATGACCACAATGCGCTGTCCACCGATCACGACGTCGCCGACATGAACGGCGGTGTCTTCATGATGCATCTGCCGGCTCGCCAGCTTGAAGGATGTGGAGACAGGCACCACCTTTGCTACGCCGGGAAGCTGTTGAAAGAAATCAGCGTCGTGGCCCGCCTTGCCGGTGACGCCCATAATGGATTGTCCGGCCTCGGACATTTCACGGACCATACAACCCTCCTCGCGGAGTGTGCTTAGAATGCGGTTTTTCTCCTCTTGTGTGACCGTCTTTTCCAAAACGAGAATCATGGTCAACCTCCTTCCAAAAAGAAAGCCCCGAGAGTTTGTCTCTCGGGGCTTCAGGCAAATAAAAACCCCGAGCAGACCTGCCAGGTCCACCCGGGGTAATTAGCGCTTGCTGTTACACGACCGGGTGGACGCCTCTAAAGATAAAAAAGAAGCGCCCGAAAACCAATATCCTTGCATTATCCTGTCTGTTCATGATCGACATGATTCCTCTCAATAAATTTTAATCTACGCCACCGCGTGACTCTTGTCAAGCATCTTTTTGCGCAGTGAATGACATGACAATGCAACTTTGATATTGACAGGCCGACGAATGGCTGCTAATATAGTATTAAATTTCATGAAAGGCAAGATCCTCAGACCTTGAAAAGGGACAACACATATCGCTGGTGGTGGTGCGGGATAGCACGAGAGGTGTGCCCACTCCATTAGCTTCGACATCAGTCTGAGCAATAGCCGTGAGCCACTTCGAGGCCGCGGCTTTTTTTGTTTCTTTCTAAGGCCGTGGGCCCCTCCGATCCACGGTCTTTTTTTGTTGTTTGAAACCGATTACAAGGGAAGCAAGGAGAACCTCTTCAACCATTGCTGTAGGTGCGCTTGGACATGGAACAAAAAACATATCCCTCTAAAGATGAATTCATACGGCTGACAAAGACCTCAAACCTGGTCCCGGTCTACGGGGAGATCCTTGCCGACACGGAGACGCCCATCAGTGTGTTCAGAAAGGTTGGCACAGGCCCCCATAGCTTCCTCCTCGAGAGTGTAGAAGGCGGTGAGAAATGGGCTCGTTACAGTTTCATGGGGATAGACCCCATGTTCACGTTCAAGAGCAGGGGCCGCCATATAACCATCCAGTCAGGCGATGGCTCTGAAGAGCAGACCGTTGACGATCCCCTCCGTTTTCTTCAAACACGCCTCGCCGCTTACCGGCCTGCCCAATTAGACGGGCTCCCCCGCTTTTTCGGCGGGGCCGTGGGTTACATTGGATACGAGACGGTATCCTTCTTCGAGCCTATCCCAGACGCCCTGCCCGACGGGCCCGGTCTTCCCGACACGTGGTTCATGGTTCCGACTACCGTGTTGATCTTCGACAGCCTCAAACAATCCATGAAGGTGGTTATCAATGCCGAGGTCACCCCAGAAGCCGATCCTGCAGCCTGTTATGACGAGGCCGCAGATCGCATCAAGGCCGTCATTGACCGGTTAAAACAACCTGTGGCCGCAGTCAACAGACCCCGGAAAGAATCTCCCCTCGGGCCCATCCAAAGCAAAATCCCTCGAAGCCGGTTTGAATCCATGGTATCCAAGGCCAAAGAGTACATCCGGCAGGGAGAGATCATTCAGGTGGTCCTGTCGCAAGGTTTTGAGACACAGATAGCGGCAGAGCCCTTTGATGTGTACCGAGCCCTTCGGCGAATCAATCCCTCACCCTATCTCTTCTACTTACAGTTCGACGGGGTTTCGCTGCTTGGCTCTTCTCCAGAGGTGATGGTGAGGGTCGAGGGAAGGCGCGTCACATTGCGACCCATTGCAGGTACAAGGCCCCGCGGAAAGACGGAGACGGAAGATAGGCAACTTGAAGCTGAACTTCTGGCCGACCCCAAGGAACGCGCCGAGCACGTCATGCTCGTGGATCTGGCCAGAAACGATGTGGGCCGCGTCGCGGAGTACGGAACTGTGAAGCTTAGTGATCTGATGATCGTGGAGCACTATTCTCACGTCATGCACATTGTCTCCAACGTTGAAGGGATCTTGAAGAACGGGCTCGTGAGTTTTGACGTGCTTCGCGCCTCCTTCCCAGCAGGCACGGTGTCCGGGGCACCCAAGGTGCGTGCCATGGAGATCATTCACGAACTTGAGCCGTGCCGTCGAGGCCCTTATGCCGGGGCGGCAGGATATTTCAGTTTTGCCGGCAACATGGACCTTGCCATCACCATACGGACCATCGTGATCAAAGACAAAACGGCATTTGTCCAAGCCGGGGCAGGCATTGTAGCCGACTCCGTACCGAGCAGGGAATATGAGGAGACCGTGCACAAGGCCGAAGCGCTCTTTGAGGCCATCAGAACGGGGGCCAAGGGGTTGGAGTGAAGCCATGATACTCATGATCGATAACTATGATTCTTTTACTTATAACCTTGTTCAGGCCTTTGGAGCCTTCGGAGAGACCATTCAGGTCTTTAGAAATGACAAAGTCACCCTGGACCGTCTGCAACGCTTCCGGCCCGACAGGCTGGTGATATCTCCAGGACCGGGTGTGCCCGCCACCGCCGGTATTAGCGTTTCGGCCATACGTCATTTTGCGGGAATCGTCCCGATCCTCGGGGTGTGCCTTGGACACCAAGCCATCGCCGAGGCGTTTGGGGGCAAAGTGGTGCCGGCCCCGCGCCTGATGCACGGGAAGGTTTCTCGTATCTATCACGACGGCAAGCATTGCTACAGGGGTGTGAGGCAACCTTTTGAGGCGACCCGGTACCACTCCCTGGTGGTGGACCGCGGTTCTCTGCCCGAATGTTTGGAGATTGTTTCTGAAACCAAACAGGCGGAGATTATGGGAATCAGGCACAAAGAGCTGCCCATTGAAGGGGTGCAGTTTCATCCTGAATCGTTTCTGACTCAAGAGGGTGAAAAGGTGTTGCTCAATTTTTTGCGCCAATAGTATGGACAGACAGGAGGATCGCCATGATTAGGGAGATGATTCAAAAAGTCGTGAATGGCGGGGACCTTTTAGAAGACGAAATGGTTCGCGTCATGGATGAAATTATGGAAGGCAAGGCAACAGATGCGCAGATTGGGGCCTTCATAACTGCCCTGCGTATGAAAGGCGAAACGATCGCCGAGATTACCGGCGCAGCCAAGGTGATGCGCGCCAAGGCCACACCCATTCGAGTCCTGAACACGGCGGTTAGTCTTGACAGAGATGAGATCAATGTGGACGAGGAAACGATTGTGGATACTTGTGGGACGGGAGGCGACGGAACCAACACCTTTAATGTTTCAACGACCACGGCGCTTGTGGTCGCCGGCGGCGGTCTCAAGGTAGCCAAGCATGGTAATCGTAGCGTCTCCAGTCAGTGCGGCAGCGCGGATGTCCTGGAGGCCCTGGGCGTGAATCTGGACGTCACCCCCGAGGTGGTCGAGGCCTCTATCAGAAGCATCGGCATAGGATTTCTTTATGCACCCAAGCTTCACGGGGCCATGAAGTACGCTATAGGCCCGAGGCGGGAGATAGGTATCCGATCTATATTCAACGTGCTTGGCCCTTTGACGAACCCGGCAGGCGCGAATGTCCAGGTTCTGGGCGTGTACAAACCAGAGCTCACCTCCTTGCTGGCAGAGGTGCTGCAGCGTCTAGGCAGCACAAGCGCCCTCGTCGTCTACGGGGACGGGAGTTTTGATGAGATCAGTATTGTAGGTCCTACACAAGTGAGCGAACTGCGAAATGGCACCATCAGGGACTACCGCATAGAACCTGAAGACTTCGGCATGTTCCGGGCTAGTGCCTCAGATATCAAGGGCGGGGACGCTGAAAAGAACGCGGCGATCATCCGCGAGGTCCTCGACGGCCGGCCCGGACCCAGGCGTGACATCGTGCTCTTGAATGCAGGGGCAACCTTTTATGCAGCCGGCAAGGCCCAAGACATCCAAGAAGGCATTCAGATAGCAGCTCAAAGTATTGACTCGGGCGCGGCAGACAATAAGCTTGAGCAACTGATAGAACACACCAATTCCTGAACAAGGCATTTCAAATGATTCTGGATGACATCGTTGCTCATAAGAAGCGAGAGCTTAAACGCCGAAAAAAGGCCGTACCTCTAGCCGCCCTGAAGGAGAGCATTGGCCTTGTTCAGACTCCACGGCCCTTTCAAAAGGCCCTAACACAGTCGCCCGACCTCGCGTTGATCGCTGAGATCAAGCAGGCCTCGCCCTCTGCGGGCCGGATTCGGAAAGACGTTGAACCTGTTGAGATTGGCAGGCTTTATGAAGACTCTGGTGCGGCCGCTGTTTCTGTGCTAACAGACGAGCGTTTCTTTCATGGAAGTCTTGCCAGTGTAAAACAGGTTAAGGATGCCGTTAGCATCCCGGTGTTGCGTAAGGACTTCATCATCGACCCTTACCAGATCTATGAATCACGGGCCTTTGGGGCCGATGCCGTCTTGTTGATTGTGGCAGTGCTGTCTGATGATGAGCTTCCAGCTTTTCTCTCTCTTTGCAGGGTGCTGGGGCTGGAAGCCCTGGTGGAGGCGCATACAGCGTCGGAGCGGGACAGGGCCCTTGAGGCCGGTGCTGATGTAATCGGGATCAACAACAGAGATTTGACCACCTTTACTGTAGACCTTTCCACGACCATGCGTCTGGTTGCCGACATACCGGAAGGCATCACCACTGTGAGCGAAAGCGGCATCAAGACCCGTGATGATGTGGAGCGCCTCAGAGAAGCAGGCGTTGATGCCTTGCTCGTGGGAACGGCTCTTATGGCGGAAAAGGACATAGGGGTAAAGATCAAGGACCTTTTTGGCCCTTAATTCTCAAGGTTTGGTTCCGGAATGTTAAAGTCATTGCCCAGAATTAAAATCTGCGGTATTAGCCGCCAAGCGGATGCCGTGGTGGCCGCCAGCCTGGGGGCGGACGCCGTGGGGTTTGTCCTGGCCGAAAGTCCTCGAAAAACCGAGCCTTACAAGATTCGGAAAATCAGCCTGTCACTGCCCCCCCTTGTCCGTACGGTCGGGGTGTTTGTGGATGAGGATCCGGAATTTGTACGCCAGGTTGCCGCCTTCTGCGGATTTGACTGGGTCCAGCTTCATGGCAATGAATCGCCAGAGTATTGCAGCGCCTTGGGGTTCAAGCCGCTTAAAGCCATACGGGTCCAGGACAGAAAGAGTATAGAAACTATGGCAGCTTACAGGGACTGCGTGGGGGGCTTTGTGCTGGATACCTACGTGAAGGGGCAACACGGCGGCACTGGGAAAACCTTTGACTGGACCCTTGCAAGAGAAGCCAAACAATATGGCCCAGTCATCCTCTCCGGCGGTTTGACGCCGGAAGATGTGAAAGAAGCCATCCATCGGGTCAGCCCCTACGGTGTGGATGTGAGCAGTGGCGTGGAGTCGGCACCCGGCATCAAGGACCACGAAAAAATGCGCCGATTTGTCGCAGAAGCACGAGCTGAAATGGGAGGGCTGGAATGAGACAAAACAAGCGAGCCTACTTTGGGCCGTTTGGCGGTCAGTTTGTCCCGGAGACTGTCATGCCCGCCCTCATGGAACTGGATGAGGCATTCCGACATTACCGCCAGGACCGGGAATTCAAGCAAACACTGGCCGCTTACCTTCGAGACTATGCAGGTCGCCCCACGCCGCTCTATTTTGCCGAGGGCCTCACCCGAAAACTCAAGGGCCCACGGATCTATCTGAAGCGTGAGGACCTCACGCACACAGGGGCTCACAAAATCAACAACACCTTGGGCCAGGTGCTTCTGGCCAAAGCCATGGGAAAACAACGCATCATTGCAGAAACCGGCGCGGGGCAGCACGGCGTTGCCACGGCCACGGCCGCCACTCTCTTTGGCCTCTCCTGCGCGATCTACATGGGAGAGACCGACATCCGGCGCCAGGCTATCAATGTGATGCGCATGAAGCTCCTGGGCGCCGACGTGATCCCTGTGCTTTCAGGAAGCCGGACGCTAAAGGATGCGATCAATGAGGCCCTGAGGGACTGGGTAACCAACATCTCTGATACCCACTACGTCATCGGCTCTGTGGTTGGCCCCCACCCCTACCCCAAGCTCGTCCGTGAGTTTCAATCGGTTATCGGCAAAGAGGCAAGAAGACAGATTCACAAGGCCGCGGGACGACTTCCAGACGTCCTTGTGGCTTGCGTGGGCGGCGGCAGCAATGCCATGGGTCTTTTTGCTCCGTTTTCAAGAGATCGTGTGCGCTTCATCGGTGTAGAGGCTGCGGGAGACGGGATAGACAGCGGCAGGCATTCAGCCACCCTGTGCGCAGGTCATGTGGGCATCTTGCACGGGGCCAAGAGTTATCTCCTCCAAACCGAAGATGGGCAAATCTCAGAGGCCCACTCGGTAGCCCCGGGCCTTGACTACCCCGGCGTGGGACCGGAACACAGCTTTTTTAAGGAGACCCTGAGGGCAGAATACGTCTGCGTGACAGACGAAGATGCCCTCGAGGCCTTTGAACTTCTTTCCAGAACAGATGGCATCATTCCGGCTCTGGAAAGTGCTCACGCCGTGGCTGCGGTTTGCAAACATGTGTCAGAATTTCACAAGCAGGATATTGTGCTCATAAACCTCTCCGGCCGGGGGGACAAGGATCTGGACATTGTTGGCCGACACCTGAAGGACAGATTGCCATGAACAGAATAGACCGCCTATTTAAAGCCTTACGAAAAAGGAACAAAACAGCCCTCATGCCGTTCCTGGTGGCCGCCGACCCCACACCAGCCCATACCCGTGATCTTATTGCGGCCACGGAGGACGCCGGTGCTGACATGATCGAGCTGGGCGTGCCTTTTTCAGATCCCATAGCAGATGGCCCTACCATACAGGCCGCCGGACAGCGCGCCCTTGCCTCGGGGGTCACCCTGCACGAGGTCCTGGACATGGTCAAAGACGTTAGAAAAGACGTGCATCTTCCCATCGTCTTGATGAGCTATTACAACCTGTTGTATCAGTACCCCATAGAAGATTTTGCCCAGCGGGCAGCCGACGTGGGCCTTGACGGCGTCATCGTCCCTGACCTTCCGCCTGAGGAGGCCGGCCCCTGGCGTCGGGCAGCCCGACGCGCAGGGTTACACGTTATATTCTTGGTAACGCCAACGACGCCCCAAAACCGGGTAAGAAAGGTCGACAGCCTGAGCAAGGGATTTTTGTACTATGTGTCCGTGACCGGGGTCACCGGGACCAGGGACAAGCTTCCCCGTGACTTGGCCCTTGCCCTCGACCGCACGCGAAGGCAGGTGCGCAATCCTTTGGCCGTGGGCTTTGGCATAGGGACACCGTCCCAGGTAGCCGCCCTGGCCCCGCACGCGGATGGCATTATTGTGGGAAGTGCCCTGGTCAGGGTGATTGAAAAGCATCAGAACAGCAGCAGCTTGGTTGACGAGGTGCGAAGTTTCGTCCAGGCGCTGAAAGAGCCTCTCTTGTAGCGCGCTTCGATCGAGCCGTCCCGAGGAGATAAGAGATGGCCTGAACAGAGACGAGAAGAAGGACAGGAGATGACCACAGAACAAGACCATAACAAAGCAATAGAGGAGATCATTAGTCACCTCAAATGCCCCAAAGATTTCACATGCAAGAAGTCGGGATTCAAGGTTCTTTGCAAAGCCAGAGATATTGGAGTCAATTCATTCCTCTTGTGTCTCGAAGCCGAACCAAAGAAGTGTAAATTCTCCCTGGCTCTTGAACGTGGATACATTTGTGAATGTCCTGTTCGTATCTATGTTGCCAAGAAATTGCAGAGGTGAGCTTCTGCTTGACGGGCACGCCCAGAACCTGGCCGCCATGAACTGAGTTCTAACCCGTTTAACGTGCCATCCCCGTCTGCCACAAGGAGGCCCTGCGGCCTTCAATCCTTTCTCTTTCCAGTGTGAGACCGCCGGTATGACCCTTTCCGGACCCCATACTATATATTGAATTTTTTTTCATTCAAACCACAATATGTGCTTGACATCCCCTCGCGATCGTGTTATTGGGCCTTCAGCTCTATATCATATTTTCTGCTCTGGTTTCCTATATCGTCCAGAGCCGGTCATCTCCTGTAACCATCATTGAGGTCAATCCGCATGGAGACAAGCCTCAAAATGTGCCCGCGTAGGCCCTGACGGAATCTTGTCTGTTCTGTTAGGGCGTCAAGGTACCACCTTTGTGAAGCCGTATCACTTGTAAGGTCTGGCAGGAACCGTCGGTCTACCAGGTGATCATGTCGTCTTTGTTTTCCATCTCTGATTACGAACTGCTCACGTTCACCGCCGTGTGTGAACCGTATTTCCGGGTGCCTCGGTTCGGGTGAACACGTCCATGACATCCCGATGTCGTCAAAAGCGTTCACTCCTTTGATCATAAGAAGGATTCAGACATGGGTAACATGACCAAGAGGAAACGGGTTGCTGAGCGCAGGCAGCATAAACGATTCCAGGTTCACGACGGTGCCTTTGCCGTGCTCAGACCACGGTCTGACATCTGGGGTCAGGTGATAGACATTGTGGGCCAGATCGCAGATATTAGCCGGACTGGGCTTATGTTTCGTTATATTGCGGGCGAAAACCCATCACATGAACCGTTTGAATTAGACATTGTGTTGGCCGGTGATGGTTTTCGCCTGGATAAGATACCGTTTCAGACTGTTTCGGATGTGGATGTGGCTGACGAATTGTCTTTCACTCCCACCACAGTGAGGCGACAGGGGGTACAATTTGGGGCGTTGACCCACGACCAGACGGCTCAGCTACAACACTTCATCCTAAACCACACCACAGGCACGGTAAGGCCGGACTACTCTGACCCTGTCAAAGAGCGGGGGCAGAGTTTGCCATGCGCGTGAGACCAGCGGGCCGGGGAGCCTCCTCCTTCATGAACCTTAACCCCTTATTAACCTTTTTCCAGGAGGCTCCTCGGCACATCAATGCAGAAAAGGAGAAAGGGCGATGCTGAAAAAAAGCTATTCAAAGAGGGGGGGCTCATGCCGGGTGACCTTTGAACTCCCTTCGGAGGTCAACGCAAGCACGGTTTCGCTTTGCGGTGAATTCAATGAGTGGAACCCCGCTGCCCATCACATGAAGCCTCGAAAACACGGCGGATTCAGCACCAGGCTCTCCCTGCGGTCCGGTCGAACCTACCGATTCAGGTATTTACTCGATGGGCGGCGATGGGAAAACGACTGGGCTGCTGACGACTATGTCCCGAACAGCTTCGGCACCGAGGATTCACTGGTAGAGCTGTAGCCTTGTGCGATGGGGCATAGTACCCTATTTGCGTGCTTACGATCTAAAAGCGGGAGAAGTCTGGAGCCGGTGGCGACATGTAGTCTCACCGCACCCATTGACTATTTAGGATGAGGCATCGACCTCGGCTCCGGTGCTGCCGCCTCTTTCTTGCACTTAGCCCCTTCTTTTCGTCCCGCCGAAGGGATCAACCTGACAGGGATCGTCGATTCTAGCCCCCTGTGTCCATCCTTGATGGTCTCGTAAAAAGTCTTTTGTAAGCGAAATTGAGCATTTTGGGGAGAAAGCACTTGAGGTGTTCAGCGTCAAGAAATGCTAACTGTTTGAGGGGGTTAGCCCGAGTTTTAGCATTTTAGCTGAGCACCTCAAGGGTGCCCAAAATGTTCACGGAGCGAGCAAAATCGACTTTTTACGAGACCATCATCCTTGACGCCGTGCAAAACAGGAGCGCCTGAAGGCCACCCGCTAGGCGCCTTCTCCCGAGGTCACATGGGGGTCAGCATTCAACGTATGGGATTTCTCATGAACTCCTGTCCATGCACAGAGATGCCGTAGCGCTTTCTGTGAAGATGAGTTGATGTCTATGTCACATGTGTGTTATCTGGAAATAATTATACCAGCCGTAGAAAGGATGCACAAGAACGACAACACCACCGGCAGGGCGCCTGTACAGATCAAAGAAACGTTTGATGAACACAAAAGGAGGGATCACGAAGATGACACAGACAAGGCAAGGAGGGCTTTTAGTTGGTGCTTTGCTCACAGGCTTTTTGCTCTTGAATGCAACCCCATCGGTTCGAGCTGATATGTCTATGGCTGAAGCCGGCAAGGCCTATTCAGTACGATTTGAAGACTGGGTTTATCTATATGTCAATATGACCTTCTTGCAGGCAGCGCCCGCAGCGCCGGACTATTCCATTGGAATGACGGAACAAGTGGTCAATGGTAAAGTCAAATTTGTTATTACGGGCTATTATTTCGATACCAAACTCGGAATGGATTGGTATCGACGTTATGCTTCCCAGCTTGAATCAAAGATCGCCCTCCTGTGTCATACCTGGACACAACAAGGCTACCCGATCACCCCGGATGATTTTGAGATAGAAATCCGGAAGGAAAAGGTAGGACGTTCCCATTAGATGAAGCGGAACTTGTTTGTGATATGGGGCCGTGCAAGCCGGATACGAAACCCAAAGGTCCTAAGACCTGCCAAGCGACATCGGGCTGAGCCGAACCTGGACTGCCTCAAGGAAAGCCCTTGCCTGCGCTGCGAGCTGTTCGTGAGGAACACGGTGTGCCCTTATGTGAAGGGATGCGGCAAGATCGACGACTTCCAACGGGTGGCGGCCGTTCACTGCACGCTCTACAAACCCCAGGACATATCTTCCGTCGCTTAATGCCCGGGAGTTTGCTAACCCTTTTTATCTTTCATGGTTCCAGATACTGCCTTGGAGGACTTCGTGGATGCCAGAGGAAATAACGATGTATGAGGCAGATTCCCTGACTGATGAGCAGTTAGCCGGCCAACGCCTCATGGTGGGGTTCAAAGGCCAGGTATTGGACGATGAACTGCGATTCTTGATCAGTGAAATGCGGGTTGGGGGGCTGATCTTGTTTAAACGAAATGTTGCTGATCCTTCCCAGCTTGCTGACCTTTGTCACGCGGCCCAGGCCTTTGCCGTGGAAAGTGGTCACCCGCGCCTGGTGGTGGCCATTGATCAGGAAGGTGGACCAGTGGCTCGCCTGGCCCCCCCCTTCACCGTGTTTCCGGGAAACCGGGCTATCGGAAAGGCCGGATCAGAGGCAGCCGCCAGGGAATTTGGCACCATAACGGCGCGGGAGCTTAAAGGGGTGGGCATTACCATGAATCTTGCCCCGGTATTGGACGTGGCTCCACAGGGCCTCACTGCCCCCATCATGGCAGATCGGGTCTTTGGCGAGGAGCCTCAACTGGTGGCGGACCTGGGCAGGGCTGTTATTGAGGCCTTGCAGGAAAACGGGGTTGCCGCCACTGCAAAGCATTTTCCAGGCATCGGTCGCACCACGGTTGATCCTCACCTGGATCTGCCTTTTGTTGATACAGCACGCTACGTTCTGAATTCAACCGACTTGGTCCCTTTCCGGACGGCGATCCGAACTGGGGTGGAAGCCGTCATGCTATCTCATGTGGTGTATAGGGACCTTGATCCCACATGGCCCGCGGGTCTTTCCACGATCATCGCAAAGGATCTGTTGCGGGGGACCCTGGGCTTTCGGGGCATCACTATGACCGATGATCTGGATATGGGCGCCATTGACACACACTTTGATCTTCACACCTTCGTCACAAGGATTTCAGACGCTGAAATTGATATGGCATTGATATGCCATGACCGGGCAAAGATAGAGGCAACGTATGGAGTACTGTTGAAGGCCGTGCGGCAATCAGATGATATGAAGGCAAGGGCGGTTGAATCGGTTCAACGCATATTGAATCTCAAGGAGCATTACGTGGGTTAGGTGTCTTACGTGTGGTAATACGGAAATGCCTGTGAGCTAGTGCCCATCCACGAAACGCTGTCCAATCAATGGGCACAGCCATCAGTTTCCAATTCAGAAATGAGCATGTTTCGCTCTGAGCAAGGCCGCACAAGGATTTACGCCGAGGCGTACTTTTCGTACGTCGCAGACGAAAAGCCGCGGAGAACGCCGCTCAGAGGGGAAAAGGCCATTTATGGATGGAAACGAGTTATTTCTTTCGTGATACAACATGTCTTGCCATGGCATTCAACAGAACGCCCCCGGCAGCCATTCCGGCAAGCAGCGGGATGTAACTCGAGACCGTGGAGAGGGCGAAGCCAACGACCGCGGCAGAACCGATCAAGGCCGCCAGTCGGAGTGTCTCGACGCGCTTCAATTTTTTCTCAATCCTACCTAGTTCTTTCTTTAACGCGTTTTCAATATGGTCACTGGACATCGTCTGAGACCTTGCAGCAGCTAGAGGTCAGTCGCTATGGCCAATGGCCTTGAAGCCTCGGTCGCCGCCGTCAAACATGAGCATTCAGCACAAAGCGTGCCACGGCCTTTCCATGTTCGACGGCACACGCCACGATTTCAGGGGCACAGATTCTATCCCCAGATGGCCTCAAGAACGTTTTCACTCTGAGAGCTTACTAACGGGCACCGAACATGCCCGACACAGGGCCGGATTCGCCTGGCTTGCGGGGGTCAACGGCCGTCATTTATTGGGACACCGGAGTGTCAAAAAAATGGCGCTTTGGAGGGGAAACTTGACAGGAAGAACGTGTTGCTAGAGGAATAGGTTATGGTCTGAAAGGGGCTGCGAACTTCTTGGCCCATTTATGGGCTTGCTCACTGGTACCGAGGATGTGGGTTCAAGCAGGGCTGTGCCCCCAGAAGCCTGTCGGAGAACCCCAGTTTCGGAGGCTGTTGGAAAATGTTCAGATGCAAGGCATCCGAGATTCTTCGGAATGAGGCGTACTTATCCGTACGCCGCAGTGACGAAGAATGAGGATAACGCCGCAGATGGACGTTTTCCGACAGCCTCCTAGCCCAAGATTGCATCTGTCAGGGCCAGGTAGTCCTCAGCACCTGTGCTGGAACGTCTGAAAAACACGACCGGCTTACCGTAATCCGCACTTTCCGCTATGGTGGTGTTGATCCGGATCACCGTGTCAAAAAACTTACCCACCAAGCGTTTGTCTGTTCTCAGGCTCTCAAGGATTCTGTTTGAGACCCTGGTCCGCCGGTCGAAAAAAGTGGCCACAACGCCCATAACCCTTATGTCGGGATTGATCTCTTCCTTGATAACAGCAATGGTTTCAAGGAGCTCATCCATGGCACTGTACGCATAGGGATGTGTCTGGCAGGGGATCAGGACTTCACGGGCAAAGGCAAGCACATTGACAGTCAGCAAGGAAAGGCTTGGAGGGGTATCCAGCAGAACAAAATCATAGGCGTCTACCAGGGGTGCCAGGGCTTGTTTAAGGCGATTTTCGCGACCCGCCACTTTCGCCAGCTCTATTTCAAGTCCGGACAAGTCTGTATGGGAAGGAAGAAGATCAAGGTGTTGCCAAGGCGTGTGCACGACAACGGATTCGACAGGAACACGGGCTCCCAACTTGATCACATCGTAGACTGAAGGGCCATCCTCGCTGGGACTGAACCCCAAACCCTTGGTGGCATTCAGCTGCGGGTCCATGTCAACGACCAAGACATTTTGATCCCTGAGGGAAAGACCTGCGGCTAAATTGATAACCGTTACCGTTTTTCCAACCCCGCCCTTCTCGTTCACTACTGAAATAATCCGAGCCTTCTTCGTCGCCATCAGGACCCTCCGCTATTCTATTCTACCCTAACCTGGACAAGGCAGAACCAAAAAGAAAAAAACTATCACGCAAGCACGAAAATGCTGAGACACGAAATTCTGGCCATGTTTTTCTTTGAGCATTTTCGCTCAATTGAGGTTCCATTGACGAGAGATCATATCAAGATGCGCTGCGACTTTCCACAAGTCTCTCTACCTCTTCAATCTGGCCCAGGGCAACTTTGAGCGATGTTTGCATGGAAGCAAACTGTTGGACTAACTGATCCTTGGCCAGGCGTTCATCCTCGATGAGCCCTTTCATGTCCAGCAAACTACCTGTGAAGGCCCTCACCCGATCGATGAGGGCCTCATACAGCCTGCCGGACATCGCTTCAATAAGCTTGAAGAAATACTGGTACTTCAAGTTTTCTTTGTAGTCCATAAAATGCGCTGTTATCGACTCTCGCATCTGCTCCTTAATAAGGTGCACGCTGTTTTCGAGCGAACGGATGGCACCGTCTGGCCCTTCTGACACCGGTCTTTTTAACCACTTTTTTACCGTCTTCAATGTATTGTAGAATCCCAACCTCAAGATAGCCTCGGTCTTAATACGGGACGAGTATCGCAGGGTGCTCGCAAGATGTGGGATGCTCAACCGGGCATCATTCCTGACCGAGGCTACTTCAGGAGAGCGGATGGCTCTAAACGCATGTTCCGGGATGTTAATCCCCAGATCATTCACCGTCCGCCGGTGCTGATCTACGGCATCCTTGATCATCAGGCTGTAGGGTCCGGACACCTGACCAAACACGCCTTCTATCCTGTTTTCCTGGTCACGAACAAAGTTGACGAGCTTGGGATTGATCGACTCTGCTATGAAACGGTTGGCAGCCTGCTGAAACGCTTGAAAGATGCGATACAGCGTAGGCAGAAAACCCGAGGCCCCGAGGTCCTTTTCGTAGTTGATGACGGACAGATTATAAGAGTCAATAAAATGAATCATGTCATGAACAATGTCCCCATATTGAAGGTCGAAGAAACCGTCTACGTCTGTTCCCAGGTCCCGTTTCAACTTGCCGGTGGTGCCTTCTAAGGTGTCTTTGATCACTGCGGTGACCTGCTCAGATGCCTGTCGCCTCGCATCCATCTCAACAAATACTTCCCGAGCCTTCCCGGCGTCCTTTAACAGTAATTCTTGATTGATTTGCGCCCAGTCTCGCATGCTGGATGACACATTAGCAATCCGTTCCAGGTTGGTCTCCAAGAGCAATGAAAACCGATCCAGGGATATCTTCTGGATGGCCGCCTTGAGGAACCTGTCCGTTTGCTGGTCTGAAAAAGCCACTATCTCGGTCTCTTGTCGCCACTGTTCCAGCCGGAGGTGGTCTTTCCGAGAAAGGGTGGCAGGCTCCTTAGAATCAAGGGTCTTGAAGAGGTTGTAGAGGGCGGAAAAAACGAACACCCGAGGGGAAGGAAAAATCATATCGATTTCTTCCTCCGCTCTCCTCACGAGAGCCTTGAGATCGGCAAGCGTTTCGTGCTCACTCAAGTCGGAGTTTAAGACAAACAACACGTTCTTCGCCAACCCCATCTTCTTAATCAAGGCAAGAAATTTGATGTCAGCCTGCCGCATGCCGGTCCGGCTGCTTAATACATAGATGATGAGATGAGTCTGGATGAGGTAGTCTTGAATCATGACCAGGTGCAAAGGGTTCGGCGAATCACTTCCTTGACAATCAGCGATCTCAAGATTCTCTCCAAAGCCTTCAGGGGCCTCAAGGGTCAATTGGACATCCTTCAAATAGACCGCCAGGGACTCATCACCCACAAAGTCCTTTTGCTTGTGAAAGTCCTTCGATTCAAATACGTGAATCGTCGGCTCAAAGGAGACCAAGGCCTGGACCCGATCGTATCCTTTCAGGTACTCCATGAGGAGAACGCTGTTGGGATCGCGGGTGTCGTCGGAGATGAGTTGCTCCGTGTTCATCTTCGAAACGTCGTGTTGGAGCCGCCGACGATCTTCTTCACGGTTTATATTGAAATTGTCTTCAGCACCATCTGCGGGTGTCGAAGAAAACAGAATCAAGGCCTGGTTTATCTCAGCGTTTATCTCGTCCCAGGTCTTGAACGCCAGCTTGGCCGTCAAATCGTGGCCGGGGCGTACCTTGGTGATGATGGAGGTCACGACGCCTGCCCCCCTCTTGACATAGTCCCCCCCAAAGAGGGCATTGGTCAGGGTGCTCTTCCCAGACTTTATGGAACCAACCACCGCCACCCGAATCGTCTCCTCGGCTAATTGCCTTTCGATGCGAGCAGTGGTTTCCTTCCATGCATTGATGGGATGAGGGGACAGGCCGTCAATAGACAAGGCGCTCTGGATGATATGATCAACATCGCGATTGATGGCCAGCAGCTTGGCCTTGATATGGTTATAGGCTTGCACGGCTTCTGTAGAGGGTGAAACTGCACCGCATCAAAAAAAGGGATGATGAGTGGCCCATCATCCCTTCAGGTCTTGAAGTTCCTGTACAAGAATTACTGTCTTAACAGGGATGCATGCGTAAAAGGTCAGCGTTAGTCAATGTCGTTCCCAAAACACTTCATACGAGTTTGTGAACACAAAACATACAAAAAACATCTGCTCCTGTCAATCCTTCTTATTGAAGCATTGAAGCCATGCTGACTGTCCGCTCTGCAAACATGTGGCTATATCCACCCAACTCGTTATCATACCAGCCATACAACACCACCTTTGTGACTGGGATCTCAATCATCGTCGTGGCAAGGCACGCCCCGACCTCCTCCGTGTAGCCCTTAAGCTGGGTGAGATCGAAAGAAATCGTGGCTGTGTGAGTTTGAGTCTCGTGGCCTTCGATAATGGCAGTCGCTAAAGGGCGGCCCACAATGTCCATGGACACATTCTGCTCGTCTGAAAACTGAATATAACCCTTTTTGTCTTGCCTGGCAGCATCCTTATAGATCTGATTAATCAGATCACGGTTTGTAGGTTCTCCGTCAGCCGCGTCCTGAATATCGAGGACCAATATGATGAGGGAACCCGTGCTGATGGGTACCCGCACGGATTCTGCGATAAACCCGATCTTTTTCATCTCCGGGATGACCATGGCCAAGGCTCTTGCAGCACCGGTGGTCGTCAAAATGATGTTGTTAAAGACGCTCCGGTTCCGGCGCAGATCAGTGACCCCCGCCTTGGGCGCGCGATCCAGGACCAACTGGGAGCCGGTCACAGCATGGATAGTGGCCATGCCTGCCGTGAGAATCCTTTGAACCCCAAAATGATCCAGTAGGGGTTTGATCATGTGGGCCAGGCAGTTTGTCGTACAAGAAGCGTTCGACACGATGTCGTGCTTAGCCGGATCATACTCCTTCTCATTAACCCCCATGACCGTGGTAATGGCATCCTCAGGCCACGGAGCGTTCTTATCCTTCACCTTAAAGGGCGCAGACACAACCACCTTTCGTGCCCCGGCAGCCAGATGGCCTCGGACGCTTCCTCCTGGAGCGTCTGGAGGAAGGGTTGGATCAATAAACTTTCCCGTCGATTCCACCACAACGTCAACACCATACGATTTCCACGGGATATCTTTGGGATTACGAACGTCCCGAAGAATGGTGACGCGAACACCATCGATCGACATAGAGCCGGACTTCTCATCCAAATTTTCAATCACGCGGCCTGCCTTGTATCCATGGATGTAATTGTGCAAGGTCCCATACGTGGAATCCTTTTCAATAAATCTTGCCACATCCTCAAGACTCGTGCCGACAGCTCGGCCGATATTCACCACAATTTCCGAAAAGCTTTTTCTCCCCACGTGATGCCAGATGGACAGTTTAGCAATACGCCCCAAGCCATTGATTCCAAGGCTTCCCTGCTTCATGCCAGAATCCCTCCCTCAGTCAGTTGTCGTTCTTCATGCTGTTTTTTGTAAACCTCGCCAGCCATCAATAACCAAAAGGGCCCATCAAATGCGCCCCTTGTGAAATCGCGTCCGAACATGCCCCTGATTCTGGTCCGGAAACACGTTCATAGAAAGAAAGTTCTTATATTACAGCCTGTTAAAAGCAATTATCAACGAATTCAATCTATGGGCCCTTTTTTGCTTTTTGTCAAGAGGAAAACGGACACATGGGTTTTGCCTTGATCTTCGAGGCTATTGCGAATATTGTGTTGCGCCGAACGGTGAAACAGTAAGTATGCTCAAACTATCTCCCCATCTTGTATGGCCCGCCTTGGCGTTTGTGATTGGGGTTGTCCTGACGCCTCTCGTTGCACGGGCAGCCAAGCGATTTGGGTGGATGGCTGTGCCCAGAAAAGATCGCTGGCACAAGCAAGCTACAGCCATGCTAGGCGGTATTGCCATCTACTGTGCCGTGGGCTTTCCCCTGTTTTGGCTGACTGATTTCGGATCCATCGTTAGATTCATACACGCCCATTCCCCTGATGCTGCCCCCCCTGACGCCATGGCAGTGGCATGGCTGGCTATGACCAGCCTCTTTCTCCTGGGTCTCCTTGATGATTTTCTTCATTTGAGACCACAGAACAAGCTAATCGTTGAGATCATGGTGGCCTCACTCGTTGCTTTTTTGGGCTATCGCCTTCAATGGGTCACATCCCTGACGGGTGACACGATGCTCACCATTGTCTGGATTGTGGGGATCATCAATGCCACCAATCTCTTGGACAACATGGACGGACTTTGTGGGGGGATCTGCCTCATCGCTGCCGTTTTTTTCTCTTTGTTGCACTATCAGACAGCATCTTTTGACATGGTCACCATGGCGCTCTTGGTGGCAGGAGCGCTGGCGGCCTTCTTGATCTACAATTTCCATCCGGCCTCTATTTTCATGGGGGACTGCGGAAGTCTCCCCCTCGGTCTTGGGCTTGCCTTCCTTTGTCTTTACCCAGCAAAAAGCGTGCCCGATCTGAGAGTCTCACTGTACGCAGTTCCGGCTCTTGTACTGATGGTTCCTATTTTTGACACTACGATGGTGACCTTGATTCGTCTCTTAAGCGGACGAAAGGCCTCCAGAGGGGGGCAGGACCATACGTCGCATCGTTTGGTCCTCATGGGATTGAGCGAAACGGGAGCTGTGTTTTTTCTGTATGGAACGGCCGTGTTGTCGGGACTTTCAGCCCTTTTTGTTCAAGAACACGATTCTCTTGCAGCGCCCACAGTCATCATACCCCTTTTGTTGTCACTTACACTCATGGGTATCTACCTGGCCCAAATCAGGGTATATCCTGAAAAGGAGTTTTGTCGTCTCCGCGAGGGTCGTTTCACACCCATACTCATTGAAATAACCTATAAACGCCAGATGTTTCGTGTGGTTCTGGACCTCGTCCTTGTGGGCTTCGCCTATTATCTGTCCTACCGGGTTCGCTTCGGTTTCACGGATCAATTTAACGCCTTTTTCCCCATCTTCCTGAAATCCCTGCCGGCCATCATTATATGTAAATTCGTGGCTTTTTTTTCAGCAGGTATTTACCGGGGCATGTGGCGTTACATCGGCTTGAGTGATGCTTTTGTGTATCTTAAGGCCACCGTGCTCGGGTCCCTGCTTTCGCTGGCAGTCGTGATTTATACCTATCGGTTTCTATCCTTTTCCAAGGGGGTTTTTCTCGTCGATTGGTTGTTAACAACAACATTCTTGCTCGGTTCCCGTATCTCTTTTCGTTCTTTTAGGGAACTCATGAACCGCAAGACGATAAAAGGAGAAAACGTCCTGATCTATGGCGCTGGACAAGGAGGGCAGGTGTTGCTGAGGGAAATGCTGGATAACGGGCGCTTGGGCGTGAAGCCGGTGGGGTTCATTGACGACGACAGGATGAAAGTGGGAAGGCAGCTCCAAGGCTATCCGGTCATGGGCACGGGAGCTGACCTCGATCGAATCCTTGAGGAGATCCTCGTAAACGGCCTCATTATTTCCTGTCGTGACCTGTCCGATGAGAACCGTAAGCGACTTGCAGAATTGTGCCACAGGAAAGGAATCTCTTTGAAGCGTTTCGTTTTAAACCTGGAAGACGTAGAATGTAACGAGCCTCTGTCATGATGGTCTTGGGTATTGAAACGTCCTGCGATGAGACCGCCGCTGCCGTGGTCTCTCGGGGCGAGACAATTCTGTCCAATGTGGTTTGGTCTCAGGTGGCCATCCACCATCCTTACGGTGGGGTCGTTCCCGAACTGGCCTCTCGAAAACATTTGGAAAAGATCGTTCCTGTGGTTGAAGAGGCCATCGATCACGCCGGCGTGAACTCCAATCGTCTGGACGGGGTTGCTGTCACCTGTGGTCCGGGGCTGGTGGGCGCGCTGCTGGTCGGTGCTTCTTTTGCCAAGGCCTACGCCTATGCGCGAGGACTGCCGCTAACCGGAGTGAACCACTTGGAAGGCCACGTGGCTGCTGTCTATATGGAGCGTCCGCCTCCGCCCTTCCCCTTCGTGGCCCTCCTGGCCTCTGGGGGCCACACGAACCTTTATTATGTCAAGGGGCGTAGCCATTTTGAACTGATGGGGCAAACCAGAGACGACGCTGCGGGCGAGGCCTTTGACAAGGTGGCGAAGTTGCTCGGCTTGGGCTACCCAGGGGGGGCGGTGATTGATCGGCTATCCCGGGGGGGCGATCCCGAGCGAATTCATTTCCCCAGGGCACTACTCGACAAGACGAGCTTTGATTTTAGTTTTAGCGGCATCAAGACCGCTGTGGCCCGCTATGTGGCCAAGGAACAAGAGGCCGGTTCGGCAAGTCTCGAGGACGTTGCAGCGGGATTTCAGGAAGCGGTCGTTGACGTGTTGGTCCAAAAGGCCTTTCGGGCAGCAGAGAAGAAAAGATGCGAGACTCTCGCCCTTGTGGGAGGGGTGGCGGCAAACAGCAGACTACGTTTTCGTATAAAGGAGGAGGCCAATCATTTCGGCATCTCGGTCCACATCCCTGGGCCTGAGCTATGTACCGATAATGCGGCCATGATTGCCGCGATGGGTTTCTGGCACCTGTCCAGGGGGGAAAACTCGCCTCTTGATCTCGATGTATATTCAAAGAAGCCTTCCCTTTAACTATTTTAGGATCATCTCCCGATTAGTTGTAGTTCATTAAGGCAAAATAAAGGGCTTATCTCCAATTGAACAGGCGCTATCCCAGAGGGTACAAGGGGTCAAGGATTCAAGGGTTCAAGTGAAATGCTAAAGAATTACAACGAGTTGAAAGTCTGGCAAAAATCATACGAACTCTGTTTAGAGCGGAAATCGAAAGAATGTTGAAAGCGCTGATAAAGTCTTTAGAAAACAAACCCTTGAATCCTTGACCCCTTGAATCCTTGGACCCTCTTCTCCAA
>Ga0315534_1000239_pt1 | contig 35397 bp, 30 predicted proteins | sample SalMarSW160240MG_FD_203094 | JGI IMG/M metagenome (GOLD analysis project Ga0315534, IMG submission 203094) | Salt marsh sediment microbial communities from the Plum Island Ecosystem LTER, Massachusetts, United States - Salt Marsh Sediment SW1602-40 ... | reverse complement strand
GGATTTGGTTCGCAAAGAGTTACATTACAAAAAACATTTTAAATAGGGACAGACACCCACTTAATTATATTTTTTTCACTATTTATTTAATGGTGGTGATTGTGATAGGAAGAATCGTTTATTTTTTTCTGTCCGGAATCAAGGGGGGATGAAACTCTTTCAGGATAAAAAAGGCTTTTTTCTTCTCACCCGTATCGGATATCAATCCCTTCCGGTTCCAGTAGTCCTGGATTCCGGGCAGTGGTCTTCTCGGCGACCTGAAATCAACCAGGATCCAGGATGAGAAACCCCGTAGCTGAGGGATTTTACTGATCATCTTCAGGTTTTCGATGTAAACATATTCCTGGTATTCCTCCGTCCACCGGGTGAGGTTGTCTCCATGGTAACCAAACTTGGCACCTGCTCCAAACTCAGAGATCAACACCGGTTTATTCTGGTCGATTTTCCAGGTAATCTCCCTGCATTTATCCGGCAAACCATCATACCAGCCAATATACTGGTTAAAGCTCAGAACATCGACGACTTCTGAAAAGGGATCATCAATGGTCCGGATATCCGGATTTCCCGGATCCCGGCTCTGCTCCAGTGCTGCACTGATGAGTCTTGTCGGATCCAATTCCCGTGCTTTCCCGGCCAGTTTGCCAAGGAAACGGTTTCTTGCCTCACTGGTAGGTGTTTCGTTCGCCATAGACCAGATGATCACAGAGGCACGGTTTTTATCGCGGTTTATCACCTCCGTTAACTGGTTTTCAGCATTCTGGTAGGTAAATTCATTTTTCCATGCAATAGTCCAGTATACAGGTATTTCTTCCCAAACCAGTATTCCCACCTCGTCGGCCATTCGCACCATGTACTCGTTATGGGGATAGTGTGCCAGGCGTACATAGTTGCATCCAAGTTCCTTTACCCATGTCAACAATTGCCGTGCATCTTCCATGGTGTTCGCCCTGCCTCCTCCGAAGGGTTTCTCTTCGTGGATGCATACTCCTTTCAGAAAGATATTCCCGTCATTGAGCAGGATGTTATCGCCTTCCGTTTTTATGATCCGGTAGCCAATCTGATCCATTATGGTCTCTTCCTCTGTGGAAATAGTTACCTCGTAGAGCCGGGGATTCTCAGGTGACCAGTGCCTGATCTTTTGCACATCGATTGCCAGGTTAGCAACTCCATTTTGATCGGTATTCAGTTTTTCGTTCACATTGAGCTCTTCTATTGAAAGGAGAACCGTTTTATTTTGACTGCCCGGACCATTCAGTCTGATAAATCCATGGATCTGATTCTCATTCCCCGGATCCAGTTGCAGCAGATAATCCTGAATGAAACAGTTTGGTGTTTCAAACAGCCTGACATCCCGGGTTATTCCCCCGTAATTCCACCAATCTGTATTCAGTGTAGGAACACCTTCTTTAACCCGCTTGTTATCCACCTTTAGAACAAGCACATTTTCTTTTTCTTTTAGAAGTTGAGTGACCTCAAAATTAAAGGGTGTGAATCCGCCAACATGGATTCCCAGTTTTTCACCGTTCAGATAGACATCTGCCCGGTAGTTCACAGCACCGAAATAGAGGAAGACCCTGTTCTCCATATTTTCCCTGTTGTAATCGAATGACTTCTTATACCAGATGGTTCCCTCATAAAAAAAGAGTTCTTTCTTCTGTGTATTCCAGTCACCCGGTACCATGATCCGGTCTGATGTATCGAAGTTATACTCAATAAGATCAGATTTCCCGGATGGTTTGGCATCCATAAAATAGGCTGATCTCGGGGGATTCTCCATCCTGTCAAAGGGTTCATACCGGTAGTTATAATATCCGTTTTCATACGGATCGACAATGTAGCACCATTCACCGTTCAGGCTCTGATGGGGACGGTTATACGCATTGATGAGCAGATCCTGTGCGGTAAGGGATTGAATGATCGAAAAGGATCCCAGAAGGGCTAGGAAGATTGTTCTTTTCATGACATGTGTGGAGTGAGCGATTTTAAAATTTGGTTTTGGCACTTTGGTTGAAATATTCTGCAATAACGGGCATGAATGCTTCCAGGTGGGGATATTTATCCCGCTGATTTTCATAGTCATTCAGCAGATCTACCAGTCCTTCAATAGCCGGGAAGCCATACCGTTCATCCCATTTCATCCGCCGGCTGGCAGCTATTGATCCTTCGTTGGCGTAAATATACCGGACGACACATGCGCGGGTCAGGTATTCATACATCATGACGTGCCAGTAGTTGTAGCCCGACTGACTCAGCTTTTCTTTATGGGAAGGGAACATAAGCTCCCCGGATTCCCTGAGCATCTCCCGATACTGGTCAACCAGCGGATTGACATAGGAGTGGCAGAATTCATGGACTATGGTCGGGATATACCATTCTGCCGGGTATTGTGGAGCACCGGTGATATCGGGTTGTGAGGCACCCAGTATGGATTGAAATTCCCGTTTGCCATCTTCAAGGGTTACGCTTGATCCGTAGTTGCAGGATCCGTTCTGAAGGCCAAGGATGATTGCATAGTCATCCGGTTGATATCCAAAATATTCCTTGAACCATGGAAGAATATCCTTTCCCTTCAGGATAGTTTGAAGATTGAATACAGCCTGGCCATACAATGAACGGTGTGCTTCAAAGAAGCGGTTGAAATTTGTCTCAACAGCGAATTTTCTTGCTGCCTCCAGAAAGGCCGGAATGACGTCGGAAGTCCATCGTGGATCGAGGTCTTCGGGGGGAGGATTCAGAGATGCCCTTCCTTCAAGAGCCGGGGGATCGGTCAGGTATACTGCCAGTGCCATCGGAGAATTGCCATCCAGGTTGTGGGTTTCCCGCAATTGGATAGCCAGCTGAACGGCTTCATGATCCCGGTATGGGCCGAAATACGCTTCAACATCCGCTATATATCCCGGAAGTTCATTCTCGTCATACTGACCTGTTTCAGCCAGCCTGTGAATGGCGCTGAAAAGCTCTATACGCGGATCGACAGAAATGCTGATCCGGGAACCGTCACCGTCCGTATCCTTTTGCTCGGTTGTTTTTGAAGCACAGGCAAAGATGATAAGTAGAGTATAAATAGCAGAAGAGAACAGAATCATTTGTTTTGATCGATTCATAGGTCTAAAATTAAATATTTCTTGCAGTTATCCAATATTGACTGCATGAAAGATTGAATTTTAGCACATAATATTATAACTTGTTGACTCTATGAAAATTCGTACAATAATGAAACCATTACTGAGCAGAGTGCCGGTTATTTTGATTGTCTTACTTTTATTTAGTTGTCCTGATACGAGGAGCCAGACAACGGGAGAAAACACAATTTTGCAGGATGCTAATATCCCCTCATCAGAGCAAACAAGAGCTATGATTGAGTGTTTAAAACCGAAGGGCTGGAAGATACAGGATGAGGTTGAGGTATATAAGCCAATTAACCTGTATGAGAAAATCAATGGCAGGGCTGAATATTACCTTTCCTACGATATGGTTTGGGCAATTTTTGCTGAATTCAGAAGAGGTAGCGACAACCGTCTCCCCATTAAACTAACGGTCTTTAATATGGGAAACCCGACTCATGCTTTCGGGGTTTTCTCCGGTGAACGTTCGATGGGAGTACCACAACTGAACATAGGAAGAGATTCCTATTGTTCGAAAACTGGCTACTACATCTGGCATGGACAGTATTATATTCAGGTTAACGCATCGGATACAACCGGTAAAATAGAGCAGGCATGCCTGGATTTAGCGCACACCCTCACCGAAAAGCTCGTTGATTCGGGTCAACCTGTTGCGGGTTTGAAGATATTACCGTCAGAAAACCTGGTATCACAATCGGTTCAGTTTTTTTTAGTGGACGCACTGGGGCATACCTTCTTAAAAAATACCTATACTGCAAAATATGCGAAAGGGAACATGGAGATTCCCGTATTCCTTTCCTGCCAGGATTCCCCAGCCCTGGCGGAGGAAATCATCACAAAATTCAAAGGCCACGTTAAAAAATACGGCAAAGGAGTTGACCCCGTATCTGTTGATGATATTGAAGTCCTGGTGTGTGATATGGGAAGGTATTATGATGTGATCTTTCAGAAGGGATCATCAATAGGGGGTGTTGCCGGATTGAAGGATAAAACCCAGGCAATAGCAGCCTCAATCGATTTCTACAAGAAGCTTTCGATTGAATAGGCCGGATCATATCTCAAACTGTTCACATTCTTAAGAATCAAAGAAAACATAATTTTACATTGCATAACCAGTTTAAATAATCATGCTATGGAAAACAAAAAGACAAAAGGTTTCATGAACCGGAGGGAATTTAACAAATCGCTTGTGACTGCTGCGGTTGGTGTTCCATTTTTACTATCGGGTGATCTTATCCCAAAAACATTAAAATTGCAGGATCAACTGGATCGCAGAAACGAACGGGCATCCATGACCTACCGGAAACTTGGCCGGACAAACTTCATGTGCAGCCGGCTGGTTTTTGGTTGCGGAGCTGCCCTGACGGGTGGTAAGGCGGTGCGCTTGCTGGATCATGCTTTTGAAGCCGGGATCAACTATTATGATCTGGGTGCGGACATTATCTATAAAGGAAACGAAACAAGTTTTGCTCCCTTCATGAAAGCCAACCGGGATAATATCTGGGTTACCTCAAAGGCACCCATCGATTTTTCTTTACAGGATGATCCGGTCAGCACGGAACAGGCAAAAGAAGCCGCTGGCATATGGACGGATTTGCTTGAACAAAGTCTTAAAAACTTGCAAACCGATTATGTTGATGGATATTTTTTGATGAATATAAAGAGTCCAACCCTGATCAGCAGCGAGGAGATATACAGGGCTTTCCTGGATGCAAGATCTGCCGGGAAGGTTGGGCATTTTGGCCTGGCAACCCATAAAAATGCAGGGAAAGTCCTGGAAGCTGCTATCCGGACAGGCTGGTATGATGTAACCATGGTAGCGGTTACACCTGCCGGATGGTATGACTGGTCAATCCGTGGGCTGGAAAAAGACACCCCTTCACTGACAACACTTCAACCCTTATTGAAACAGGCCCGGGACGCCGGAATAGGACTGATCGGGATGAAGGCAGCCAGGCTAATTGCTCCTTTGAGTTCGGCCGGCCAGGGAGATGAGACGGTCTTTGATACCTACTATGATAGCAAATTTCTTGAAACACCACTGAATCCGTTTCAACGATCCTATGTCTTTGTGCTGGAAAACGGGCTGGATGTGGTGAATGCGGATATGCAAAACTACACTCACCTGGAAGAAAACATTGAAGCAGTCGTCAATTCGGGAAAATATATTATCAAACAGGAATGAATATGTCTGAAAAACTTACACGCAGGAACTTTTTAGGGAATAAATTGAATAAAGTGTTTTAACGATTTTTTTAACTTTGTATTGAACCACAACTATTATTTAATCCATTGCTTTCGGATTCAGTTGATTGTTAAACATTTAAAAAGGTCTGACCATGAAGTTATTTATTACGGGGGGTACAGGATTTATCGGTAAAAACCTGGTTACCCGCTTGTCGAAAACGGAACATGAGCTGATTTGTCTTGCAAGAGAAACCAGCGATGTCCAACATTTGAAAGATGCTGGTGTTACCATAGTAACGGGTGATGTTACTGACAAAACTTCTTTACTCAAGGGTATGGAAGGCTGTGATTGGGTGGCTCATCTTGCCAGTAGTTTCCTGTTCTGGCAACCGGAGAAGAGAGTCTACCAGGAGGTCAACGTCACGGGAACACGCAATGTCATGGAAAGTGCCCTTGAAAAAGGTATCTCCAAGGTGGTCTATGTCAGCACAGCTGCGGTATATGGTAATGCAAAGCAGCCAACAACCGAAGAGACACCGGTTGGAACCAAACGCGAAAGCCGGTATGTCCGTACCAAGTTCGAAGGGGATCTGATTGCCTGGGATCTCTATGAAAAAAAGAACCTGCCCCTGGTTGTGATTTATCCCAGTGCAGTGATCGGTCCGGACGACCCTAAAGCAGCCGGCCGGTATGTCAGGAATGTTGTAAAAGGAAGCATGCCTGCACAGGTGCTAACACAACTTTATTTTCCTTTTGTGCATGTCCGGGACGTGGCGGAGGCAATTGCCAGGGTATTGGAAAAGGAGAATAATATCGGGGAAAAATACATCATCAGCGCAGCAAACCATAACTGGGGAGAAATCAATCAAATGATCAGTGAACTTTCAGGAACCAAACTGCCTTTTTTGAAGCTTCCTGTCTGGATGACGATGGTGAATGCGTACCTCCTGACCGGAATTGCAAACTTGATAAAGAAACCTCCCCTGTGGGACATGTCGGTTGATCAGATGAAACTGATGAAACAGGGTTTCAAAATGGATGGAAGCAAAGTAGAAAGAGAACTGGGGATGAAGTATACTCCTGTTCATAATGCGTTTAAGGAAGCAATAGAATCCTTAGAATAAATGGATTGGTCCTTATTCGTCTATGATTTCTTTTTTACGATCGATGACAATTCTTTTCCTTTTCCGTAAGCATACGGTATTGATTCATTATTGATGTTCAGTTGGTACTACCTCAATTGCGAAAAAAATTATTGTGCATACATTAATTCCGTAAATCGTTCAGCGATTCCATGAGCAGCCTCCTCGCCGTAAAAATGCGGCTTTTTACCGTACCAATATTGAGGTTCAGGGAATCAGCGATCTCTTTGTATTTATACCCTTTCAGGTGCATCTTGAAAGGAACCCGATACTCCTCCTCGAGGCTTTCAATCGTTGCCAGAATCTCGCATTCTGAATAGCGGGAATCCGGGCTGGTTTTCCCTTCATCGTTGATGCTGTTCATCATCCGGTTGTGTGTCTCTTCATCCGTGGAAGAGTAACGCCGGGAGGCTCTATGATAATTATTGATAAACGTATTCTTCATGATTGAAAGCATCCAGCTTTTCAGGTTTGAATAGTCGGTTAAACGATCCCTGTATGAGAACGCTTTTGCGTAGGTCTCCTGAACCAGATCTTCCGCATCATCCCCGTTTGAGGTCAGACTAACGGCAAACCGGCGTAAGTTATTTTCGTAACTCAGCAATTGATGGTTGAATTCTGTTGTTGTCATGGTTTTTACATTTATGTTTAACAAATATAATATGAAATTAAACAAAAACATAATTCAATCAATAGTAAAAGGATGCATTATAAGGATATTATAAATAATAAATAACCCTGTATAATTTGTATATACAGAGTTTCAGAAGTAAATTGTTGCGCCATTATAAATTGCAGGGAAATAACATATCTATGTTTAATATAAAAATAGATATATTAAACATTATTTAAATATTCCAAAAATTCTATAAACGTTGCAATGTCGGGAATATAGTGTGTGTTTTTTAATCGATGCTCAGGTATCTCACTGGCGAGTTGACCTGTAAATAGGATGGTTTTACCGGGGATTTCCTGATGGATTTGTTCAGCATAGGATTCAGGGTTTAATCCTGACATGGAAGAGACCAGGCAGGTAACAAGAATATCGGCGGACCAGATCCGGTCGGTTGCGACCACTGATTCCAGCGGAGTAAGCTGTCCCAGGTAGATGAGTTCATGGCCTCGTTTTTTGATCAGGAAAGCGAGGTACAGCAATCCCAGTTCGTGCATTTCACTTTCCGGCAAAAAAAGTATAAAGCGTTTGCTGCTCCGGAGCTTCGGAGGGTATTGCGCATCAATATTGGCAATGATCTTCTGGCGGATGAGGTTTGTGATGAAGTGTTCCTGTCCCGGGTTAATGACTTCGGTCTGCCACAAAATACCGATCCTTTCAAGGAAAGGAAACACAACGTTCATGAATGCATCTTCCAATCCCTTAGTCATGATTGTTTTTGACAGGATTTCATTGAACCGGTTTTCATCCAGACTGATCATGGCAAGGATCAGTGCTTTGATCCGGGCATCGTCCTGGCTTGAGTCTTTGGTCAGGTAAAACACCTTTTCATTGATCTCTGCATCAGAAAATCCTGAAATGTTGGAGATCTTAAACCCGTGTTGATTCAGTATAGATATGTTGATCAGCCGTCTTGCATCCTCATCACTGAAGCAGCGTATATTGGTATCTGTACGTTTCGGTTGGATGATGCCATACCGTTTTTCCCACATTCTGATGGTGTGGGCTTTTATCCCGGTAAGGTGCTCAAGGTCTTTGATGGAGTATTGGGCCATATTGGTACTATTCGTCTCTCAAGGTAAAACATTTTACCGGTCGGTTTGTTCAGATTGTTTCATTCAATACTAATTTTTGTTTCACTTTTTTTAAGTCCATCTGCAGTTACTTCAATGGTCAGGCTACCTTTCGTATAGTCTGAACCGACAATGATCATTGCTTTACCATGAAATAGCGGAACGGAATCCGAGGTAAATGGATTCATCGATTGAGGGTTTCCGTTACCCACGCCCATCATTTTTCCCGGTCCGGTTAGTTCAATATCGATCCGGTTATTTGCCAGCGGACAGTGGTTCCCCTCGCTGTCCACTGCTTCAACCAGGATATAGGAAAGATCATTTCCATCTGCTGTAATGGTCATACGGTCAGGTGTAAGGATTAATGCATCCGGCTTGCCGGCAGTTTTTACGCTATTTTCTCCGATCTTTTCTCCCGCTTTGTAAGCGATTGCCTTAACTTCTCCCGGCTGGTAGGTAACCTCGTTCCACATTAACCGGAACCGTTCGAGTGAATTCTCCGATTTGGGATTTTTGCATTTTTTACCCTGCGATTTCCCATTCACGAAAAGTTCTGCACATTCTCCGTTGGTGTAGACAAAGACCGGGATGTTTTCCCCGATCCGATCCTCCCAGTTCCAGTGCGGAAGGATGTGTATGGTTGTTTCTTCCGGTTTCCAGTAGCTCTTGTACAGATAGTAGCGATCTTTCGGGATTCCGCAAAGGTCCACGATTCCGAAATAGGAACTCCTCGAGGCTTCCTTATCCTTCATTCCGTGTGCTTTCACCCAGCGGTTGTTATAGGGTGTCGGTTCTCCAAGGTAATCAAATCCGGTCCAGACGAATTCACCGGCAATGTAGGATTCTTCCTGTTGCCACATGAAGTCATCATCAACAATATCAGCCCATGTGGGAGCATTCAGGTCGTATGAACTCACCTGAAGGGAGTTAGTAAAGTCGGTTTTTTCTTCGGGCAGGGGGAATTCATAAAAACCACGAGTGCTAACGGTCGAAGCTGATTCGCTAACGATCACTGCTTTGTTGGGTTCCATCTGGCGGGCAAGGGAGTACCTGCGCCCATAATTCCAGCAATGCACATCATAAAAATCGAAATGACGGAGAGCTGCACTTTTGTAGTTATCGCATACCAGGGTAGTAGGACGGGAAGGATCATATTTTTCTACATAGTTGAGCATGGTCTGGAGCCGGTGGAATCCGTTATTTATGTTCATCTGCACATCCCAGATCTCATTACCAACGCTCCAAAGGAATATGGACGGATGGTTTCTATCCCTGACGATAAAATTCCGGATATTTCTGTGGGCGAAAATTTCAAAATCCGTAGTATCCAGGATATCCGCTTTTGCATCGTATTTGTCAAATGCCTCATCGATCACCAGCAATCCCATTTCATCGCACAGGTCGAGAAGTTCAGGAGCCGGGCAATTGTGGCTGGTTCGGATGGCATTGCATCCCATGCTTTTCATGATCTCCAGTTGCCGTTCCATTGCCCGTTTATTGAATGCTGCACCCAGGGGGCCGTGATCATGATGCAGGTTTACTCCTTTTAACTGTACGCGTTTATCATTAAGATAGAACCCGTTATCTGCTGTAAATCGAATCTCCCTGATCCCGAAGGTGGAGTGGTATGTATCAAGCAGCTCCTTACCGCGGTAGATCTCCGTTATGAGGTTATAAAGGTGTGGATGATCAACATCCCACCGCCTTGGATTGGGAACCGTCATGGTTGTTTCAAACATTTTCTTTCCATTTGCCTGGATCTTCCCGTCGATCTCTTTTTCAAGGATCATTTTATTATCAGCCGTAACAATGGTGTGTTTCAGGTGAATTTCCTGGTCATCAGTGGTTCCGTTGTTTATGATTGTTGTTGCTCTCACATCGGCATAGTGGGATTTAATAATGGGCGTGGTGATATAAATACCCCATATATCGACATGTACAGGATTTACTGCTATCAACTGGACTTTGCGGTAGATTCCTGCTCCGGGATACCACCTGCTATCGTGTTCCCGTGTATCCACGTGAACAGCGAGGATATTTTCACCACCGAACACGATATCATCTGTGATGTCGAGGTAGAATGAGTTATATCCGTAATCCCACTGACCGGCAAGCCGGCCATTCATATAGATTTCAGGAAAAGCCATAATCCCGTCGAACAGCAGGTATAGTCTCATTCCTTTGTACCTGTCCGGAATATCGATCTTTTTTCTATACCATCCTTCACCCTGCCAGGGAAGTTTGCCCGTATCACCGTTCCCTTCTGCAATAAACGGTCCTTCAATTGCCCAGTCATGGGGAACGCTAACATCGCTCCATTCAGAATCATCAAATGCATTCTGATGAGCCATTTCGTGATTGCCTTTCGAGAATTTCCATCCGGTTTGCAGGATGACAGTTTCTCTGTTCTGAGATAAACAGAAATTGCTAATGATCAAAAATGTGATCAGTAAAAGAATGTGTCTCATAGTTATTTGAATATTCAGTTTATAAATGCATTATTCATTGTACGAATCGCTTGTATGTAAAGATAAGGATCCTCACACATCGTTGCCATACCGTTCAGGTGGTATATTGTTTCAGCACCTCTGCAGCAGGCAATACCTGTAAGAAGTCAATCATTACAAGGCTTTTCAGCAAATCAGCCAGGTAGGATGACCGGATGGGGCCCCATCCTTCCTCATCGAGACCATGAAGGTTTAGAATAAGCCATCCTCCCGGACCATCCAGGAACTGGTTTACCTGCTGATCGACCCAATCATCGGCATTTTCCGGTCCATACGACCAGCAGCCAAGCCGAAATGGACCCTCCGGACAGGGAAAGGGATTGGCTGGTTGATCCCCTAAAATTTCCCAGCCTCCGGTTCTTACAGCTCTGACTCTTTTGAGTGCGAACTGTTCCAGGTCAGGATTGGAAGCATTATAAGCAAAGTTATAGACTGCTTCTGAGGATTTAAATCCTTCAAGATGTGCCTCGAAGTAATCCAGGCAACGGGTTATCAGGCGGGTTGCCTCCTCAAAAGGGAGTTCTGTCAGGTTCTGGTGTGCCCAGGTGTGGGGCATGATCTCATGCCCCCTTCGTTTTAGTACATTCCAGTCGTCGAAATTTCCGGGTTCGGGATAGTGCCATTCATTCGGGGGTTCCCATTCCTGCAGGTGAGCTGAAGCGATGACATTCAGGCAGGCTTTCAACCCGAAATCCTCGTGTATTTTCGCAATTTTATAGAAAGATTTCTTAAAGCCGTCATCGAAGCTCAGTGTAAGGATATGGGAGCACTCCTTGCGATGGCATGCTCCCAACCCGAGCGCCACACTCCCGAGCAGGGTTGTCTTTAAGAAGGATCTTCGTTTCATACACCATGCTTTTTAAAAACGAAATAGACCGATCGCCAATTTTCTGGGTTTTTCCTGTACATTGCCAGCTCAGACTTTTCACGCCTGAACAACCGGTTTGTATTTACCCGGTTGCCCCATTCTTTCTGGAATTCCTCAATTTTCCTTTCAAGGCAACTGCAGTATTCATTCCGCCAGACCGTTTCATCCAGCACAAAGGATTTTACGAGCATAAGTTTATATTTTTCAATAATTTTCTGTTTTATAGCTATGTACCGGTAATCGTCATGAATCATGAAGTAGCCTTTCGGTTTTAAAAACTTTACAAACCGCGACAGGGCTTTTTCAAATCCGATGACATTAAACAGTCCTTCTGCCAGAATGATATCAAAGGAATCTTCAGGAAGATCGATTCGTAACACGGACTTACGGATAACCGAAATTCTATCCTGATAGTTTTGCCTTTTTATCTTTTCTTTTAACCACTCCAGGCATTCCCTGTCGGTATCAACGGCAACTATTTTCCCATTCGTCAACCTGGCCAGTTCCAGTGTGGGTACACCGGTTCCACAACCAAGGTCCAGGATATCGGGCTTCTCGATTACCGGGATTGCTTCAAAAGCCTTCCGGGTGTATTTTGTAAAATTAGCCCGGCACGCATCGTTGATTTCCAGTCTTTTCTGAAGTGGAACATCCCCGGAATAGGGCGTAATATCCTCATTATGAGGATTTTTCATAATTCATCCTGCGATTATGCAAGCAGGTATTTAAAAGCTTCATAGACAAGAAAAGCTGGCCAGACGATGGCTTTTAAGAATCCAAGAACACCGATCCAGAAACTGGTGGCATGGGCGATAAAATAGATTGCAGCTCCGATAAAACCGAGACCGTAAATGGCACTGGCTGGAGCAGTTCCCTGTACTTCTTTTTTCATGTTTTTCCCGTTTTAATTGTTTAACATAATTAAGTACTAAGAAATGATTACTGTTTTATTCTGTAAAGAAGAAATAGTGCAACGGCAATAGATAGTATTGCAAGATACGGAAATATTTTGTGGATCGTCAGGGTGATCGGATGAACCAGTATATCAAGACTCAGCAAAACACCGGGAACAATGATTCTTGGTAACATGCTTTCCATTCGGTTTATCTGTTGACTGATTCAGGTCAGTTTACATTGTTACGTTTGTATTCCCTTTTTATAGACCACTAATGCCCGGTTTCTGGCAAATTGATGTTCAACGATCGGTTCGGGGTAATTTTTTGTTCCGAACTCCGGGATCCACCGTTTTATATATTGCATGTCCCTGTCGAATTTTTTTTGTTGAGTCTCCGGGTTAAACACCCTGAACCAGGGAGTAGCATCGCAGCCTGTCCCTGCTGCCCATTGCCAGTTGCCATTGTTTGATGACAATTCATAATCCATCAGTTTTTCGGCGAAATAGCCTTCACCCCACCTCCAGTTGATCAGCAGGTGCTTGCACAGGAAGCTGGCTGCAACCATCCTTACCCGGTTGTGCATGTAACCTGTTGCATTGAGTTGCCGCATTCCTGCATCCACCAGGGGATACCCGGTCTTGCCCTGGCACCACCTCTCAAACTCCTTCTCATTGTTTCGCCAGGTGATACCATCGTATTTCGGATTAAAATTTTCAGTAACCACATCGGGGAAATGATAGAGGATCTGCATGAAGAACTCCCTCCATATCAATTCACTCAGGAACACTTCATCTTCCGGTTTCAGTTGCCGGATTACCTCGCGAATACTGACTGTACCGAACCGCAGGTGTGGTCCAAGGTAGCTCGTGGAATCTTCACCGGGCAGGTCGCGGGTGTCCGGATAATGATCAAGGTGAGAGAGGTCATAGTCCCGAACCCTGATGGGTGATTTGCGAAATCCAATATCTGAAAGCATCGGGGAAGGGCGGTTGAATTGGTAAAATTTTTCATGTCTGATGCTCTTCAGGGGCTCTGACCATTTCGGATTGAACTGCTGTAACCATTTTCTTTTATATGGTGTGAACACGGTATACGGTTTCCCATCTTCCTTACGGACCTCATTTTTCTCAAAAATCACCTGGTCCTTGAGCTCATGCCAACCGATGTTATTTTTTTGCAGTAAATTCTTAATCCTGGCATCCCGTTCCAGCGCATAGAGCTCATAGTCCCTGTTCACAAATACATTTTCAATCGTATGATTTTTTATCAATTCCTTCCAGATTTTTACTGGATCACCGCGAAAAATATGTATTGAACTTCCCATTTCGAGAAGTTTTGTATTTATAGAACGGAGCGTATTATAGATGAAGCTTACGCGTGCATCATCTTTCGGCAACTCATCCAGGATATTTTGATCGAAGATAAAGATGGGCATCACCGGAAGCCCTGAATCCAGGGCGTGGTGTAAGGCAGTGTTATCCTCAAGCCTGAGGTCGCGTCTGAACCAGAATGCCGAAAGCTTCATTGTAATCCAATTTCCGTGTGTTTAATCCTGCAATAAAAATAATGGAATGAAGGGAATAATGGGTATTGTCATTCAGGGAATTCTATGTTCATATGTTTCAAAACACGCAATGCCCTCAAGGTATTCCACCGTCAGGGCCCTTCTCTTCCGAAACAATCCTGTCAATTGTTTTAAGGATCAATGGGTGGTCTGGGTCTATACAGAGGTTTCTGAGGTCAAGGAGGGTATAGTGGGAAGATGTCCACTTGGGCTGGTAATACTTTCTCCCCCAATGGCCGTCGGGTTTACGTTTTGACAGGAATTTCGCTCCCCACCCTTCGGTTGCGATTCGCTTTCTCAAATCATCCCGCTTGACCGATAGCAAATCGCGATAAACCTGATATTGGATGGATACGTCACCCTTTAGCAGCCAGTGTATAATTTGTTGCTGGATCATTCCAGTTTGTTATGCATTATTTTTTTCTTCATTCAATATTCTTATCGTAACAGATTTTACATCACAAAATGAATATTATGGCATGCTTATTGAATTGGAATCAACCAGGTTGTATATTTCAACCTGATTGGTAAGTAAGCAGGCAGATTAAAGGACCATTATTGGTTACATAATCTTAAACAGACATGTTTATCATTAAAAGCAGGCTTATTTACAAGCCATTCAAGAGGTTCATTCTTCCCGTATTTCTTCTTTCATTTGTTGTCCCGGGTTGTACGGATGATCCGGTTCCTACTAAAACCGATTCGGTAGAACCCGGTTCCTGGGTTACCTATTCGCCGATCAAATGGACGCATGATGGTGAACCCTATCCTTCTTATTATTGTATTGTATACAGTGATGGTGCGAGTTATGAGATGAAGAGAGATGTAGGTGCGTTTGCCGATGAAAAATTCTCTGAAATCCTGGATCTGTTCGATTTTTATGATCTGGAGGACCTCAGGTATCCCCCGGGGTATGACAAAATTGATGTTTACATCAACCGGTTTCATGAAGAAACCATCGCATATGCCTATTGGGGTTCAATCTTCATCACGATCCGGTCATCGGATTTTTACCCGGATTACCGGTATGAATACCTGTTTAAACACGAGCTTACCCATGTTTTTGAATTTCTGGTCGAGGGGAAGGTTAATTTTATCTCTGACATCTGGTTTACTGAAGGCATTGCCATTTACTGCGGAGGGGGATTATTTGGAATTACAGATATCGATGACCTGGAAAGCTGGATCGCTAAGAACAGTGAAGATCCCGGTCAGGGGAATCCGATCCGGATCCATGTATGGGATGATTTTCCCCCGGGAGCAGACATTACGGGTTATTACTGTAATGTGTTCGATCTTACCATGAGATACCTGCTGGATCCGGACGGGTATGGAAAATCAATGAAAGATGTACTAAATAATTTTTACGATATCCGAAACGGTATGTTATTTCCCGATGCATTCCAAAAGAATTTTGGGATATGTATCGCTGATTTTGAAGTGGAATATTATGATCGAATGCGGGTATACCTGGGTGGTGGGGAATAAATCATGTTCCTGGCCATCCAGTCATCATTCGTCCAACTCCTGTTCGGGCCACCCTATACTGTTTGACCAAAGCCTTTCATGTTAACAAAAATCGTATTAACTTGAAGTTTTATTTGATGGTGTTTTGCAAACCGTATAACACTTCGATAACGTATATTAATTTTTAAAACCAGAACCATGTTAAAAAAGAGACATCTGATTTACCTGTCTGTTTTGTTTTTCCAAACCACTGTAATGGGCCAGGGTGTTAAGCCTGTGCATTGGGGACTTAAAGCATTTCATTTTGAAGAGGTGCAACTTGGAGATATCAACTTTTACGTTTCGGAACAGGGAATTGACCAGGAGAAGCCCATTCTTTTTCTGTTCAGTGGTACGAGGGGGCTCCCCACCATGCTTGTCGTGCAAAGCGAGGATGAATCGCTTCAACTGGGGACAGTTCCCCCGGATGTAATTTATTCTTTTATAGGTGATTACCATGTCGCTTTCATGGGAAAGCCGGGAACACCTTTCTGCGATACGATGCAGGTGGAGGAAATCAATCCGCTTCAGAATCTCGAAGATTACCAGCCAAGCAGGGAATACGTTGAAAAGTGTGGACTGGAGTGGGAAGTGACGGCTGCTTCCCTGGTGCTCGATAGCCTATGTAATATGTTACCGCATTCCGGTGAGAAAATTGTTGCTATGGGATTTTCTGAAGGAGGACATACTGCAATCCAATTTGCTGCTAAAAATCCTGAGATAACACACCTGGTGTGTGGTATAACCGGTGGACTGAATCAATGGTATTCCAGCATCATTAACCGAAGAATGGATGCAGCTGCCGGTACAATTACGCACAGGGAAGCTCAGGTTGAGGTCGAAAAACTATTTGCTACTTACAAGGAGATCTACGGCGATCCGGACAACACAGAGAAATGGTATTATGGACATCCCTATAAACGGTGGGGCAGTTTCTGCAGTGTGATTCCTCTTGAACAGCTGGTAAAGATGGAAATCCCTATTCTTTTCCTCTGCGGTTCCGCCGACCGGAATAATCCCATTCTCCAGTGTGATTATGTTATGCTTGAATTCCTGCGCCTGGGAAAAACCAATTTGACTTACCATGTGCTGCCTGGAAGTGACCATTGGTTTAGCGAGACGGTGGTGGAAGATGGAGAAGAAAAACACATATCCCGCAGAAAGGAAGCATTTCATTTGATTCAGGAGTGGCTTTCAGGTGAAGAATAGCGCCTGTCACATTCCGGGCCATGATATTTTTTCCCGCTGAATAGCATAGCAGTTGGTCCGTTGTTTATGGATTGATTTACCTCCGGGTTGCACCCTGTGAAATACTGGTTGTGTCAGTCATAAGACTAATGCAAAAAATTATTTCACAGGGCTTACCCGGGGCTATTAATAAGGGATTACTATGTGAGAATGCCGATGGCAAGAGAATCCATTTCTCATATAGAAATAGCTAGATCTATTCTGATTCACAAGGTAGAAGATCACTGTATCATATACTCATTTTGTTTTATCGGTTTGAAATGGGGTGAGCTGAAATCCGGTTTTTTACCATGGATAATGGTGTTGTAAAAATTAAAAACCGCTTCATTATCAAATTCAAACCGGTGGTATCCTGCGAAGCAGGTATGTTCAAATCCGGCTATATCCGTAAAATGGATGTATTCCGTGTTGGAAGCCTGGGGTTCAATCACCATGTTCCCCAGCATTTTACCTGAAGTCAGAATGTGAGCGCCGCGCAATACCTTGTCACGTTTGTTCAGAACCACGTATTTGTTATCCGAGATGGTCAACCGGGAGATAACTTCCCCATGCTCTTTTGTCCGCACGGCAGCAGCATTGAAAATAATGTTGTCAATGAATGGTTCATTCAGGTATTGCCAGCTTCCATTAACAACAAAGTGAGTAAGGTAATAATTTCCCAGGCTGTGAGCCATAACACTCAGGTGCTGGTCTTCTGCCATGGTGTTTTCGCGGTATTCTTTCAGGTTCAGCAGCAGGTTGTAGAAATTTTCACCGCACCGTCTTACCCGTGCCAGCGATTTGTTAAAATTGCTGTGTTTTGCCGGCCAGTCAAACAGGATTAAGGAAACATCATATCTTGTCTTTATCCTCCAGGCTCGGGGCAATGACAAGGGGAATGTCTTACCGTGTCCATGCACAAAGAGCAGTATATCCTTGCTGTCATCGATGCATTCCATTCCCTCCTTGAAACTGTTGAGGGGCCTGATGAGCCAACGATCCCCTGTACATGCCACTTCCAGGTAGGTTACTTTCCTATATTCCGCCAGGGCGTTCGGGAAATATATTTTGTATTCATCATCCGGGGTAAAGGGCCGGTTTGTTACGATCAGGATGGTCGGTATTGTATCCGGCATGGGTTCGGAAACCAGGTCGATTTTTTCCCAGTCCGGTTCATTTATACAGAATCCCTCATTCGTTTGAGAGAATGCATCACCCAGAAGGAAAAAGGCAAAAAGGAGACAAAGAGCTTTTTTCATAATATCTTTGTTTCTATTCGGATTTGTCCGGATAAAAATAATGATTAAAAATCATTCTATCACCTGGTTTTTCAGGAGGTATACATTCACGGAATCATGGGAGGGATAGCGAAAAATATCCCAGTCCCCATCCTGCTCGAAATCAGCTACCTGTCCATTGTAAATGCCATTTTCTTGAATGATAAACGGTGTCCATTTTTGGTAGTTGCTATCACTCAGGAAGATCGTTACTTCAAAACTGGTAATCCCTATATTCAGGGCCCTGCTTCTGTTGATACCTGCCAGTACATCGAAGTCGCCATCCAGGTCAAAGTCATAAACCTGAAGTGTATGGCAAGCCGGGATACTATCGGTAATCCTGTTTTCTTCCCATTCGCCATGCTGATTTTGCATGTACAAGGATAAGGGATAACCGGATCGTTCGGAATGACTGATAAAAACTTCCGCTTTCCCGTCCTTATTGATATCGCGGAGGAATATTTTTGTTGCGTTTCTTGACCAGTCTCCTTCCTGTGTATTCCACTTCTTATCGATATTCTCCGTGTTCCATACCGCTTTCAAATCCCCACGGGGATTGTAAAAGACATGGGCATTAGCCACAATATCCCAAAAGCCATCACCGTTAACATCTCCCACTCCCATGCCTTCATGCACGTTCTTATAATTTTCAAGGTATAGTACCTTTTCCCAGTCATCTTTACCGACCTGCTGGAAAACGCTCAGTGAACTGTTCTCATAGGTAAGGACAGCCACATCCATTTTGTGATCCCCATTGAAATCGGCAAGGCTCAAGTCCTTCACAAAATTCGGGCTAATTCCGATAAAGTGGGCTTCCCAACCCGGATTCTCATACCAGTATAATCCTGATTTTTCACTTGCTGCTTCCCATTCCCCGGTGTGCTCGACGGCAAACAGATCGACATCTCCGTCAAAATCGGCATCGGCACATTCCAGGTCCCCGGAAGCAAAGGTTCCCCCGTTTGGGGATGTTTCGGCAATGATATGCCTTTCCCAGAGGGTGTTGTCCCTGCTGCCTTCGAAATAACCCAGATATCCGCCATGGGCGTTATTGGAGATAAACACCAGGTCTGCCAGCTTATCCCCGGTAATATCTGCCGGGTAATGCGCCCATAAAAATTCAACCGAGTCGGCAATGAGGTGTTGCTGAAAGCTAAGTTCATTTTGCTCGCAAGCATCCCCTTCCTTTTCCCCGGTTGTTCGGTTACAGGTTATCAACAGGCTGATGCAAAGTACAATGAGTACCAATCTGGTAAACATCTTTCTTTATTCGTTTCGTTGATAGTTATTGTTCCACTATTCCCTGGTGATCTTTAAAGCCAGCTCCCCTTCGGGAATGTTGATATCGATTGATAAAATACCTTCTTCTGATTTCATGCTTACCGGATCATTATAAACTCCGGTTAAAGTATTCAATTCCTGAATCCGGAAGCTTCCATCGCCTGTTGTTAGTTGCAGGATACTTTTTTCGGTACCGACAGCCCTTAAGTAAATTGCATACGTATTGCTCTTATCAGAGAGGGTATATGGAATTAATCCGGGGGAGCTCCGGATGCAGGAGGGATAAGGATACAGTTTTTCCAGTTCAAAGCTGTGCAGGAAATTAACCAGCACCTTCAGCTGCTGGCGCAGGGTTTTACTCCCTCCACCGGGAGCGCTGTTTTTACCCGATCCGTCTTCATGGCCTGGGAAAAATGAATAATCGAGGCTGTTGAACAGACCGCCGCCACTCAACATGAACTGCCATGACTGTCTCCTGTAGACCTGGTCTTCGGACCCGGCAAATCCGGATTCATCAAACCCGATCACCTTGTTGTAATGGTAGTTCCATTCTACCGCCTCTGGCCAGGCATAATGAAAGTTAATGATCGAAACACGGTCGCTTACTGCCGGGATGGGAGCTTTAAAGTTGGTATAGTTCTGTGCAATCAGGTGTTTTTTCGGAAGCTCGTTCTCCTCTTCGACAATGATTTCTGCCAGGTTTTCCTGCCATACCATGGATGCTTCATCGGCAAAATCGGCTTTGTAGGTCCAGTCACCCGGATTCAGATCCTCTTTGTTGACGATGTTGTACACCGCTACCGGATGATCAGACCATGGTTCATTCTGTATCTCAAAGAAAAAATTATCGAATTCATTCAGTTCATTCACCATTTTTCGTACCAGATCGGCCTGGTATGAAAAAAGGGATCCGTTGTTCCGGGTGTGTGCATCAAACCGTGTCAGATCATCTGTAACGTTTACATTATTTGCCGGATTCTGGGGGCATATATCCCAGTGATCATCCCGGTAGATGGATGAGAACAGGGTCACCTCAACGATTATGTTATGATCGGCAGCAACCTGCATGAAATCACGCAATCGCTTGAAATAGGGTTCATTCCATCTTGACAGGTCATATTTCACTTCTCCGGACAGATCATTTATGACCATTGCCCATGGTGTGATGACCCTGTCCCGCGCCGGAGCCAGGGTATTGTTTTTGATCCCGAAACTCACCCCCTCAATTTCGAAATATGTCCCTGCAAACATCCGTGTGTAGTTCATTCCATCTGCTGAGAGCGATTCAAGATAGGTACGGTAGTCGAAGTCAAGGTTGAGCACCGCACCGTAATGTTCGGCAGACGAAACCAATGCCAGGGTTTTGCCTTTGAAAAGGAAATAATGCGGATTCTCCGGATGCAATTGAATGGGACCATCAACCGGGAACTTTTCATCTTTTTGCGATACATTTCCGGTGCAAGCCATCAAAGGGATGACGATTAAAAAAAATAGGATTAATCTTCTGAGTTCTTTTTTAATCATAGTCGACGAAGGTTTTTAATCCTGCTTTGAATTGAATCTTGATGTTCTGTATCCGAAATGTTTGGATCTTTCAAATCGGTAAACATTTTGCATGGCAATTCATTGCATTCGCCACAATTCCTGTATCCTTTCTGATTAATTGAACAATCATACAAAGGACAAATTCCTGTAACAGTGGCTTGGGCTGTCCAGAACGGTTTTCCGTTCATCATGAAGCAACCGGTGCATTCTTTCTGGAAGAATTGGCAATCATCACAAATGAGTCCGCATGCAGATATTTTCATAAGACTATTTAAGTGCTTCTCAAAGCATCCAATGTTTCTTTTGACGGTTTATTTGGAATAACGGCGATGACCTCTCCGTTATATTCAAAAATTTCCTTGTCATCGGCGGTAACTTCTCCAATTACCGCAACATGATCGGTTTCAGAACGAATGGCTTCCACCACCTCGTCAACGGATTCCGGTGCGACATGAACCACATACCGGGCTTGTGTCTCACAGATCAAAATTTCCTGAGGGGTAATTTCTTTATTAGAAACCGGTACTTTGGACAGATCCAGTTTTACTCCTAATCCACCATACCTGGCTGATTCGCATACTGCAGCTCCGATACCTGCAGCACCTAAATCAGAGCAGGCTTTGATCTTACCGGTACCAAAAGCAGCCAGAGCTGCTTCCAGGGCGGATCTCTCCTCTTCAAACAAAGCGATGGCCGGGCGCATCTCTTTTACCAGGCCAGCTCTGTAAAGCGTATCGTTTCCGTCATTATCTGTCACCCCTATAATGATAATCTTATCCCCGGCATTTTTAGCCGGTTTGGTGAGTGGCTTTTCAGTGACCAGTTTGCCGATTACCGACACCACTACTGCCGGTACAATATCGGAAAATGAGGTGGAGAATCCCCCTCCGACAATAAATACATCCATAACCTTGCACATATCCCCCAGTCCTTTAACCATAATGTTTACCCTATCCTGACTGGTCATAATTTTGCACTTACCGCAGGTGCAGTGTCCGGAAAAGCCGCAGGGACCGACTATGACTTCCTGCTCAAGGGGTCTGGTGCCGATAAAATCCAGAAGAAAAATCGGCCGGGCGCCCATGGCAACCACATCACGCATTGCCCCTCCGGCACCGGTGGCGGCAGCGTCATAGGGCCTGGGCACGCAAGGGGAACAATGGCTTTCCATCTTAGCCACCACAAACCCGTTCATGCCCGGAACCTGAAAGACTGCAGCATCATCGTTTTTTTCAGGACCTATCACCAAAGCTCCCGGCCAGATCTTGTCTACCTGGCGATTTAATTCCTGAAAGCCTTTGAAATCAATTACTTGATCAATATTGTGATGCAAATGAACGAATAATCCGTGCATCAATGCTTTTTCAATTGTATTCATAGTACCTCCTTTTTTTAATGAAAGTAAATAGTATTTCTGTGTTTATGTTTATAAAATAAAATCTGTGGAAAGAAATTTTGATTGTTGATTATTAAGAATCTCAGTAAGAATTTTTTTATTGCGATCATTCTCCTTTAAAGCAACAAGTGTTCTGATAGAAAATACTTTCAGTGCATCACTTACTGATAAAGTTCCTTCAGCTGAATCCTTTCTTCCAGTAAATGGGAAAATATCCGGCCCTCTTTGACATTGAGAATTAATGTTTACTCTGCATACTTGATTAACCAGGGTATCAACAAGTATAGATATCGTTTCGGAATCTTCACCGAAAATACTTGCCTGTTGACCATAATTGGAGTTTATTACATAATCAAGCGGTACTTGAATGTCGTTATAACTCACAATAGGAATAATTGGCCCAAATTGTTCTTCATGATATATCCTCATGTTGTGATTTATGCCAGATAAAACCAATGGATAAAAGAATGATTTGTTTTTAATACCTCCGGATTGATTGCATATCCTAGCTCCTTTATTAACTGCATCATTAACTAAATCAGATAAATAATCTGCTTTATCAGGTTCTGGCAAGGGAGTAATAAAAACATCTTCATCCCATGGCATGCCGATATTCAGTTTTTCGACCTCTGATGATAATTTTCTTATAAATGCATCAGTAATGTTTTTATGCACAAAAATAATTTTAAGAGCAGTACATCTTTGTCCATTATACGATAAGGCACCGGTAATACACTCATGGGTAGTTATATTCAGATCGGCATCTTCTAATATGATAGCTGGGTTTTTAGCCTCTAATCCTAAGACCGATTTCAATTTATGTGGATGGGGATGTTGTTTTTTTAATATATCAGCTACTTTGCATGAACCAATAAATGCCAATACATTTACCTTACCAGATTTCATAATTGGAGCAATTACTTTTTGCCCTTCACCGTAAACTGTATTAACTACTCCTTTTGGGAATGCATCCCGAAATGCTTTCAATAGAGGGGAATGTAATAAAACTCCAAGTTTAGGTGGTTTAAAAATTACTGTATTACCCATAATAAGGGCAGGAATTAATGTTGTGAAAGTCTCATTCAGCGGATAGTTGAACGGCCCCATACACAATGTTACTCCAAGGGGAGCCCGTCTTATTTGGGCTATAATACCTTGTTTAATTATAAAGCGAGAAGAATCCCTATCTATATCCTTCAGTGCTTCAATAGTATTATTGATGTAATCTGTGGTTCTATCAAATTCATTTTCAGCATCTTTTAAGTTTTTACCAATTTCCCACATTAGTAATTTAATTACAATATCTCGCTGTTCTTTCATCAGCAGAATGAACTTCCTGAAACAACCAATTCTTTGTTCAATAGTCATCATAGGCCATTCACCCCTGCCATTATTGTATGCCTCAGTAGCTGCATTTAACGTATGTAAGGATGTCTCTTTATCCATTAAAGGATAAGTGCCAATGAAGTTGTATAAAGAGCCTTTTTCGGAAATATATACTGGAGAATAAACATTTTCGAATTCTCCTTTCCATTGGTGTAATTCTCCATTAATTAAATATCCTGTTTGATTAATGGGTATTGGTATACGATAACGCTCAGGTATTTCAGTTATCTCAGGAAAGATCGTTTCAATTTTTTGTTTCATGTGTATCCGATTTCTTTCTTATTGATTGTTCCACTGTATATTAATACGTTTCCCATTGACTTTATTTCAAAAGTTTACCGAGGGATAACCCATTGCAATTGTCCCGAATATTCTTTCCTGTTATGTTTGCTTTCCAGGTTACTTCTCCACTGGAAAAGGCAGTTCAGTCTTCAGTTTTGGAGGGGTGAGGGTCCTGTTGATATGGTCCACAAGCAACAGTGCATACTTGATGGTCTGCTTCATTCCCTCCAGTTCCCATTCCGGGTTGAACTCGTCTTCCACCGTGTGGTAATCCCCTTTCCAGAATTCAGTGTAGTTTCGCTCTCCTGAAGCTTCATCCTCCCCGGCAGAAATCCAGACAGCTGGTATCCCATACCGGGCAAAGGAGAACTGGTCGGAGCGGTAGAAAAGTCCCTGGTTGCTCATGGAGAAGGTGGAGTACTCCAGGTCGTCGCGGGCAGCCAGCTCTTTGATCATGGGTTCAAAATCGGAAAACCTGGCACCGATGCCCATGATGCTGTTGGTTTTTCCCCAGACCGGTGTTGATTCGAAATTGATGTTGGCGATGATGCTGCTACGATCGGTATTCTCGACATAGAATCGGGAGCCCAGCAGTCCGGATTCCTCGGCATTGCATGCCAGGATGGTAATGGTGTAATGAAGGTCCTCCTGGAATTCTTTGAGGATCTTTGCCACAACCATCATGGCTCCAACGGCTGTCCCGTTATCGATCGCTCCATTATAAATATTGTCACCTGCCTTCTCCGGATCCATTCCCAGGTGATCGATGTGGGCACTCAATACGATCCTCTTATCTGTTTTCCCGGGGATCTCAGCAACCACATTTCGGTTCATGACATCCCGGATATGGTTCTTCCCCGCGATGTGGAATGAGAAGCCCAGTTCGGTGGGTCTGAAATCCCTGGAATTAGAGGCATCATACAGTGAATCCAGGTCAACATCGGCGGATTCAAGGATCCTTCTGACGGCACTCTCCTGGATCCAGCCCCTGAACTTCAGGTTGTTCTGTAAATTTGATTCGATATACAGTTCTTCCCCTGTCCATGAATTCCTTACCACATCCCAGTCATAACCGGCCGATTCGTCCGTATGGATCAGCAGGATGCCGGCGGCACCCCTGCGGGATGCCTCTTCAATATGATAGGTCCACCTCCCGAAATAGGTTAGTGTATGCCCTTCAAAGATCTCCGGGTTCACCATACCGGGATCGTTGACCCGGGTGACCACGATCTTATCCTTCACATCCATGTCCTTGTAATCATTCCAATCCCAGAGTTCTGTTGTGATCCCAAAACCAACAAAGACCGCCTCCCCGGTCAGGTTGACCTCTGTTTCCTCAACGGAAAAGGTACCCACCACATCCTCCGGGTAATTCAGCGGGATCCCGTTTGCTGAAAAGTCAAATCCATCGTTCGAGAACCCCTTCATCACAAAAGGTTGGAAATAGGATCCGTCTATTCCCGGCTCAAAATCCATGAATTTGAAGAGGCTTTGCACGGAGATCTCGGCAAGTTCGCCCCCCCGGGTTCCCGGAGCCCGTCCTTCAAACAGATCGTTTCCCAGCAGCTCGGTAATACTCTCCATTTCTGCCCTGGAAACCTGGTCTGCCCGCTGTTCCAGCGTCAGGGAGGATGGATTTGAGCATGCCCCCAGGATCATTCCATAACAAAGAATTGTTGTCAGATTTCTGATTCTTTTCATGCTTTTGTTGTTTTAAAAGGTCGAACGTATAAAGATATTAAAGATTTTTGTTTCTGCCTGCAAGAGTTTAGTTGATAGGGGCTACCATTCATTCAACTTGAACTGTTCAGGGCGCTCCTTTATTACACGCCTCAGCCATTCTTCAGGATAGCCTGCTCCCCTTGCCCTGCCGTTTTCATCTTTCACATAGCCGTCATTATACTTTGTCAACAGGCTTTCACCCAGTTCTATCCATTTCTTAATGACATATTCAGAGTGAGCATTACAATAATTGGTCAGGTAACGCGCCATCAGGTCAGGATCAGTATGATATAACTCAAGAGCAGCCTTTTCGACCGCAGACTGCGATGATATGGCAATTCCTTCCAGCTCGCCCTGTACTTTTTGAATATCCTCAATCATATAGGAATACTTCAGGTTTGCATAATTGGCAACAAAATTAAACACCCACCAGGCCGATTCCCACGAAAATTCTTGCAGGTCACCTGCTTTGTATACCTCAGGCACATTGTCAACACAGCAGTAGAATGGAACAAAACAGGTAGTATAGGCATCATCAACACCATACCAGTTAATACCTCCGATTGGATCCGGCAGCCATGAACGCGACTGTGAAACGAAGGAGTAGGCTGTCTGCTGTGTAGCAACAGGTCTTTCCCATACATATGATGTTCCGTCAATTTCCCACCCGAGCGGACGCCAGCGGTAAGGACTTCCAAAAGGTCCGGCATCAACACCTTTTGTCATGTCATATTCGGTTCCTTCATAGTGATCGCGTAGCAGTGCAAATAAATCTTCAAGGGAAATTTTTTTATCCGGTTTAATCCAGAGCGGATAAGGTTCAGCGCCTTCCACACCACGATGATAATCAGGGGATAAGCCCAGTGAAGGGGCAGCCCGTCTGAATACACTCCATACACGTGAAGCGCAGGAATGCAGGCTTGAAGGTGTTGGTGGGCAGTAGGCCAGGTTAAAACGAAATGGTTCACCTGAATCCGGATCATAATATCCTTTCTCTATGGCAAATGATTTTACATCATCAGAATACATACAATTTTCCTTATCGTCAAAAGGTATCTCTCCTATCCTTGACAAATTAGCATGGCACGAAATGTACCCGTCGGGTACTCTCAGTGCAACCCAGAGTGCCCCTTTAACCCCGGGTCCTTTGCCCGACATTTCAAGTATCCATGCCTCACCGGGATCAGATATGGAAAAAGCCTCCATCGAGCTGTTGTATCCATATTCTTCTACCAGGTCAACAATTACCTTTATTCCTTCCCTGGCTGTTTTTGCCCTCTGAAGCATCAGTTCCATTAACATCCCGTAGTGCATCAGTCCTTCACGATTAACCAGTTCCCTCCTTCCGCTGGTTGTTGTTTCACCTATCGCAACCTGGAATTCATTTACATTTCCAACAACCCTGTAGGTATGAGGAACCTGCTTTATCTGATGAACCTCTCCATTCCTTTTCCTTATTTCAATAAAGGAATCATCATCATGGTCCATTGCAGTAATATGCTGCATACGGCCAACAAACTCAGCATCACAGGCATATGTAATCATAACCGAACCGTCTGCGGAAGCTCCTTTTGAAACAAGCACACTGGTGCAGTTATCATTCCTTTCCTGTGAATAGGAATTCAAAATCAAGAAACACAAGCTGATAATTACTGAAATTTTTTTCATTGTACTATTTTTTTTAAAGCAATTTGTATTTATAAATTTTCTTTTAACCGTTCAGATATTTATCAAGAAAAATTCTCAATCCACAGACTCTGAAACCACCTGATAATAAGTAATCCTCATCCTCTTTTATGATGATATAGTTATGAGATGTTTTGAGGATTTGCACTGCTTCAGTGTTTCCCCTGGTTGGTCTTGTTTCCGAACCGTATTTTATTTCTATCGAAGCTACCGGGCGATTGCCTTTTGTTAAAACCATATCAAGTTCAGCACCATCGTGAGTGCGATAAAAATAGACTTTCCTGTTTGCAGGCAATAGAGGAATAATCTGCTCGACCACAAAGCCTTCCCATGATGCTCCTTTCTTAGGATGACCGGAAAGTTGTTCCATACTTTCAATACCGGATAAGTAATGCATAATCCCAGAATCCCGGATATAGACTTTTGGAGATTTCACAATGCGTTTTTTAACATTCGTATAATAAGGTTCTATTAAACGGATAAGAAAAGCATTTCGGAGAAATCCTATATAACTTTTTATTGTATTTATAGTAAGCTCCAGGCTTCTTCCAAGTTCGGCATAATTAAGGAGATTACCGTGGTAATGAGCAAGCATTGTCCACAATCTTTCACCAGTCAGACTGTCAGCCGGAAATCCAAGATTCGGGAGATCCCGTTCAAAATATGTCTTAACATAATTGTTCATCCAATTCAGCCAGTATTTTTTTTTCAGGAGGGCGTCGGGGAAGCCACCATACATCCAGACATCTTCAATTTTGAAGCTGCCCCCCAGTTCTGGTAAAAGGAAAGGGGTTAGTTCATGGTATGCTATTCTGCCTGCCAGTGTTTCAGAGCTGTTTCGTAGCAGATCAGGACTTGCTGACCCAAGAATCAGGAATCTCCCAGGGTGTCTGTTCTGATCAATCAGTGCACGCAGGACAGGGAATAAATTCTTTTTTCTCTGAACCTCATCAATGATCACAAGATGGTTTTCAAATTGTTTCAGGTACGTCTCAGCATCTTCGAGCTTGATATAGTCTTTTTGAAATTCAAGATCGAGGTATAATGAAAGTCTGTATTCCTTTTGTATTTTTTTTGCGAGGGTTGTCTTACCAACCTGTCTGGGACCTGTTATTGCCACACACGGGAATCCCTTAAGCAGATCCCTGACAATTTGTTCTGAAATCCTGTTTTTCATTTAGCAAAGATAAAAAATTAAAACGTAAAATGTGCATTTAGGTTACATATTTTATGTTTTATTTTAATCCTCCTTCTCCGCATGCTGTCGCCGTAGCTTCAGCGCAGGCGTTGGCTGGGATTCCGATCTTCTATTCAGTATCTTCTGTTTCAGATTCTCTTTCCTCAGTACCTACTTCTTCATCCTCATCTTCACAGGACGATATATTAACCTCTGACATATAAACAATTTTCCATTCCCCATCTACTTTTTCCAGAAATCTTACTCCTATACCTATAAAATTTATTCACCCAAACTAATTGCTATTAAGAAAGGTGCTGCATTGGTCATTGTTGAAATATAATCGATTGATTTTATTGTTTTATCGGCATAAGGATTCTCCCATTTGTAAATAAACAAAGTGATTTGCATTCCTCTTTTTTCAGTTAAATCATTTAGACCGGTCCAAGCCTGTGTTGCATTTTCCGGCATTTCATCTTCCTGAGTAAACCACCAGTCACGCAATGCATCCATCTATTTAATTGAAATGGTATCTGAACATCCATCTTCATAATGAACCACATATTGCCCCACTTCCTTGCCGTTTTCTTCTCCCCATGCGCTTGCATGTAAAACATAAATTTTTGATGATTCCTGATTTACTTTTATGCCAGCTACTTTCTCAGGATACTTTATTTTTCATAGTTTTGATTTATTAGTGCATTAAAAAACAAAATATTAAATAATTCATATTTTGCTATCCTTTTGCAAGTGATTGCACATGTAATCAATGACCAGAGAGCTTGTTTTTACCCGCCATTCAAGTGTCAATTTTCCTTCATATTCTTTTGAAGGTTTGAAATATTCTAAAAAGTACATAAAATTATAGTCCTCAGGGGTAACTTCCATTGAAAACGGCTTCCTTTTTTTGATGTTTTGTTTACTGACATAAAACTGAACTGTCCAAAGTTCATCAGGGTGAATTGTATATTCCTTAAATCCGAAATCATCAGGTACAGGTAAAAGTGGTTGTGAATTTTGAATTATTGTACAAAACAGTAAAGGGATTATTAAAATGTACTTCATACATACAGATTTTATATAAATAATTCTCTTATTATCTTTCGTGCATTGATTTTAAAATAACAGCTGACGGTTATAGCTAAAAAATGTAGGGCATTTGATCCCTTTTTGTGGCAGGCTACAGCTAAAGTTTATTTTTATATTTTACTATTTTTCACTACCTCTTTCTGCCCTATGGTTTTTAGCTGATGTTAGGTTTTTGTTGGGCTTTCTTTTATGCTATTGATAATTGATTGTTTTTGTCAAATTCTATAGTGAATTTAACCTTAGCCTTCAGGGCATCAAAGACTTTCATTATTGTTGAAAATCTTACGTCTTTTGTGTTATTCTCAATCTTTGATATCTGTGCTTTCTGAACACCAACTAATTTTCCGAGTTGTTCCTGAGTTAAATTCATTTCTTTGCGAGTTTCTCTGATCATTTCTCCAATCAAATCCATTTTTAATTCGAATTCAAATTTATCCCGCTCAGGTGTTCCTTTTTTACCTATGAATTCATCTGTTACCTCATCGAGAGAATAAGTTTTAAATTTTGTGGTTTTCATAATCCTTATCATATTATTCATTTAAGAATTCAATCATAATCCTGGTTGCTTTTTCAATTTCTTTTCTTGGCACTTTCTGTGTTTTCTTAATAAATCCGTGCGTACATATTACCAGGGTGTTTTTATTGTCTCTCTTATCCCAAAAAGCAAGCAATCTGATCTGTTTCTTCTGGTATTTTGTTCTGAACTCCCAAATTTGATCGCTTAACTTTTTAAATAGTCCGGGATCAAGAGACCTTTTTGCTTTCCACAGATTGAAAATAATCTTATCCCTAACTTTTTTATCTAATGATTGGAGGAAGTCCTTTACTTCTGCCAGTAAAACAATATCAAATTTTTCCACCCAGTAATATATTTTAGTCGACGAGCAAAGATAATGAAAAGTTTCCTTATTGGGAAATATATTTTCGGAATATTTTTAAAAGCCCAATTAAACCTAACGTTCAGGTGCATGAGCCGTTAACTTGCCTGCCGGAGGCAGGAATGGCTTATGCACTCTTGTTGGGTGCTGTTGACTAAAACTACTTATTATTGTATTTGAGAACACTATCAGGTATAGGTTTATTTTCAAATTCTGCTATTTGCTTTAAAATCTTTTTATATTCCTCCTCAGTATATAAACCTCTGGAAATACCATCTTCATATAACCGCTTTAGGAATTCATGGTGGTAAGAGTAACTAAAAGAATCCGCAACTTGATAAATATCAAAATTAAGATTTGAATTTGTTACTCTTGAAATTGTATCACAGGATAAAATAGATGTTAGAATTAATTCATCCCTGTTCAAAAACTCTATACAATAAAATAGGCTATTATCGAATAATGTATCACGTGGATTAACCCATATTGTATCATTGCTTCTCTTATAGTGGTAAATAAACCCACCCCATATAGTATAATGCAAATATGCATCAGAATCAAAGGTTACTTCATAATAGAGAGATTCCGATTTCCAATAACCAGACCATGTGCCTAAAATAGAATGAGTGTTATGAACTCTTTCACAGGAGAGAAAGAATATTAAGATCAATATGATAGTTAAAGATTTCTTCACCAATTTATTGATAATAGCACACAACTTACTTATAAATTCACCTTTTGGGTTTGAAGGTGAATATGTATGACATAATGTTGTGTGTAAATGTAACAGACCCAAAGGTTTAGTGGAATTTATTAACAATAAAATTACGACCTATTGGTTAAATTCCAAATCATCAAAACCAAATAGTCGGTGATTAAACGTTTGTAAACGGATAACAAATATCAAAAAAGATGTTTACCTTTGTATAGAAGAATTAACCCATGTACCGGACCGATATTTATATCAAGAAGTACAAGAAGTTTCATGCACGGCGCCTCTTCGAGTGCTGGATCTTTTATTGAATCCTGCTACCGTCCCTGAACCGGGACGGACTTTCCTCTTTTTAACACCCGTTTCCCCGTTTATTAATTCCCTTTTGTTTATGAAAGGACTGATTTACGACATAAAAAAATTTGCTGTTCACGACGGACCCGGGATCCGGCAAACCATCTTTTTCAAGGGTTGCCCCCTGAACTGCTGGTGGTGCCATAACCCGGAAAGCAGGCTCTGTTCGGAAGAAATAATCACCGAAAAGAAACCGCTGGATGGCATGGTGTTTACCGATGAAAAAACGGTTGGGCAGTGGGTCACCCCGGAAGAGGTAATGCATGAAATTGAGAAGGAGATTGTGTTCTTCGACGAATCGGGGGGAGGGGTTACCTTCTCGGGAGGTGAACCCTTACAACAGTTCGATTTTCTCATGGATCTCCTGAAAGCATGCCGGGAGAAAGATATCCATACCACACTCGATACATCCGGCTTCTGTAAGGAGGATAAGTTTGAAAAACTATTAGGGGAGGTTGACCTGGTTCTGTACGACCTGAAACTGATGGACGATAAACTGCATAAAAAATATACAGGCGTCTCAAACCGGGTTATCCTGAATAACCTGAAACTCCTGTCCGAAGAAGGAGCGGAGGTGATCATCCGGTTCCCCGTTGTGCCCGATATCACATACACCAGGGAGAATGTCGATGCACTGAAAAACTATATCACTGCGTTGAAACCCGGTATAAAGGATATCCATCTTTTGCCTTATCACAATACCGGTAAAGGGAAATACGAGCGGTTCAATATCCCGGACCGGATGAATGGTGTGGGCTCAATGAATAATGACGACCTGGCGGAATTGAAAAAGGAGTTTGAAGAGATTGGATTTGCAGTGAAAATTGGAGGGTGAGGGAGCAGAGAGCATGGAGCATAGAGCAGAGAGCAGAGAGCATAGGGCAAAGAGCATAGAGCATAGAGCAAAAGAATGATGAATGGAGAATGATGAATGAAGAATGAAGAATGAAAGAGTACGAAGTACAGAGTTCAGAGTTATGAGATGGAGACTGGAGGATGAGGAAAGTTAAAAGTAAAATGTTAAATGTTAAAAGTTATTGGTTAACAAAGGACCAGAACAAAATATCGAATAACGAACAAAGAATATTGAATTATGAAGTTACTCCGTTCTTCTTTTTCCCGAAGTCCAGCCTGCTGCCAACCTTCCCTCCTCTGCCGGGGAACCCAGCAGGCAAGGCGTAACTTGTCATTTAACCGAAAACCAGAAACCAGAAACCAGAAACTAACTTATTATGACCGAGCGAATAAAAAAACTGAGGGAACAGAGCCTGAATGCGGTGAACAGGCTGTCACCCGAACGGGCAATCCTTGTTACGGAATTCTACCGGAGCAATATCGCCAGGGAGGTATCCGTACCCATGCAACGTGCTCTGGCTTTCAAGTACATCATGGAACATAAAAAGATATGCATCAACGAGGGGGAAATCATTGTTGGCGAGCGGGGACCTGAACCAAAAGCAACACCCACCTACCCGGAAATCTGCCTGCATTCACTCAAAGACCTTGAGATCCTTGATACACGCCCGAAAGTGTCCTTCAAAGTGGATGAGAAGACCAAAACCGTCTACCGGGATGTGATCATTCCCTTCTGGAAAGGGAAAAGCAACAGGGACAGGCTGATGAAGCAGATGTCGCCGGAATGGATCGATGCATACAATGCGGGTGTTTTCACGGAGTTCCAGGAACAACGTGCACCGGGACATACAGTGTGCGGCAACAAGATCTACCACAAGGGGATGCTGGATCTGAAAAAGGAGATCCGGCAGGCAATAAATAACCTGAACTTTTTTACCGATCCGGATGCGCTCGATAAACGGGAGGAACTGAAAGCAATGGATGTGGCAGCAGATACCATCATCCTCTTTGCCAACCGGCATGCAGACACCCTGGAGAAACTTGCAAAGAATGAGAAAAAGAGCCTGCGGAAGAAAGAACTGGAACAGATGGCAACGATTTGCAGGCATGTTCCGGCTCATGCTCCCCGCACTTTTCACGAAGCACTGCAGCATTACTGGTTCATGCATCTGGGTGTGATCACCGAACTGAATCCGTGGGATTCATTCAACCCCGGGCGGCTCGACCAGCACCTCTACCCGTATTACCAGCGTGAAACTGCAGAGGGAATCCTGACCAAAGAAGAGGCAGTCGAACTCCTGCAATCGTTCTGGATTAAGTTCAATAACCATCCGGCTCCCCCAAAAATGGGAGTTACCGCAAAGGAGAGCAATACGTACACCGATTTTGCACTCATCAACCTGGGGGGCGTGAAGGAAGATGGCTCGGATGCGGTCAACGAATTAAGTTATATGATCCTCGATGTGGTGGAAGAGATGAGAATCTTACAACCCAGCTCGATGGTTCAGCTCAGCAAGAAGAATCCCGACCGGTTTATTCACCGCGCCGTGAACATTACAAAAACAGGATTTGGACAACCCTCAATCTTTAATACCGATGCCATTGTGCAGGAACTGGTCCGGCAGGGCAAATCGATTGAAGATGCGAGGAACGGTGGAGCCAGCGGATGCGTTGAAACCGGAGCATTCGGAACGGAATGTTACTTCCTGACCGGTTATTTCAACCTCAACAAGATACTCGAACTTGTGTTGTATAACGGGTATGATCCCCACACAAAGAAGCAGATCGGACTGAAAACAGGAGATCCCGGGAAGTTCAAAACTTTTGACGAGTTGATGGATGCCTATAAAAAACAGGAAAACTACTTTGCCGATATCAAGATCAAAGGGAACAATATCATCGAAAAAATTTATGCCGGGTACATGCCCGTTCCCTTCCTCTCCCTTCTGATCGACGATTGTATCACGAATGGAAAAGATTACAACGCAGGAGGAGCAAGGTATAATACCAGTTATGTCCAGGGAGTAGGGTTGGGAAGCATCACCGATAACCTGACCGCTTTGAAATACCACCTTTTCGATGAGAAAACCCACACCATGGATGAAATGATCGAAGCCATGAAGGCAAACTTCAAAGGGTATGAACCGCTCCGGAAAGAATTGATCTACGATACACCCAAATACGGGAATGATGATGACTATGCAGATAACCAGGCAAAACGGGTGTTTGAGATTTTTTATGAATCGGTGGATGACAGACCCACGCCAAGGGGTGGAACCTTCCGGATCAACATGCTGCCGACCACCAGCCATATTTATTTCGGAGAGGTGATCGGAGCGACACCCGACGGCAGGAAAGCACATGAACCCCTATCGGAAGGGATCTCACCAGTGCAGGGAGCAGACCGTAACGGACCGACTGCTGTCCTTAAATCGGCGGCAAAAATTGACCACCTCCGTACCGGCGGTACACTGCTGAACCAGAAATTTTCACCGGCGTTCTTTCAGGATGAGGAGAGCATTATCAAACTATCTCAGCTTATCCGGAGCTATTTCAGAATGGATGGGCATCACATCCAGTTTAATGTAGTGAGTGCAGAAACATTACGGAAAGCCCAGAAAAACCCTGAAAAATACCGGGATCTGATCGTTCGTGTTGCAGGATACAGCGATTATTTTAATGACCTGGGGGAGGAGTTGCAGAACGAAATCATCCGCAGAACGGAGCATGGGATGGTTTAGATAGATTCGGTTAACGGTGGTCGGTAGAAGATAGAGGTGAGTGATGAGTACAGAGTACAGGGTACAGAGTTGAAAGAGAGTGAGATGATGTGACTGTGAGAGGGTGAGACTTTGAGACGGAGGGACTAAGGGACTGAGAGACGGAGAGGAAAGAAATTTCGAATATCGAACAGGGAATAATGAATATCGAAGGATAAATCATTACATGTTAATGGTAAAGAACAATAATCAAAAAAGTCCCGTAGGGA
>Ga0315534_1000238_pt1 | contig 35435 bp, 38 predicted proteins | sample SalMarSW160240MG_FD_203094 | JGI IMG/M metagenome (GOLD analysis project Ga0315534, IMG submission 203094) | Salt marsh sediment microbial communities from the Plum Island Ecosystem LTER, Massachusetts, United States - Salt Marsh Sediment SW1602-40 ... | reverse complement strand
GCATCCACCAGGATGCGATCGAAAGGCACACCATCCCACCACTGCCGCGGCTCGGCAGCATCACCACATACAAGCCGGGCATGAAGATTCAATCGTGACAGGTTTTCGGCAATACGCTGCAGACGTTGCGGGTCGACATCGAGGGCAATCAGTTCACCGAGTTCTGTTTGAAGCTCCAGGATGTGCGCGGTTTTGCCACCCGGTGCGGCGCAGGCATCCAGTATATGCTGACCTGGTTGCACATCCAGCAGGGGCGCGGCCAGTTGTGCCGCAGCATCCTGAACGGATACCCAGCCGCGTTTAAACCCCGGCAGACGAATCACGTCAACAGGAGTGGTGACTTCGATACCGTCTCTTGTATGGACTGTACCTTCACCATCGATTCCCTCATCCAGCATTGCCTGCAGGTAGGCACTGCGGTCCATTTGTCCCCTGTTGACACGTAACGTCATCGGCGGCCGTTGATTATTGGCCTCAATAACCCCTTGCCAGGCATCGGGCCAATTCAACTTTATTATTTTCAATATCCAGGAGGGATGGGCTGTCACGGCTTCTTCATTCTGTTCCATAGCCGCTGAGAGCCGCTCGTGATCGCGTTGCATCGTACGCAATACGGCATTGATCATGCGGCGTGCCCAGGGTTTTCCCAACACCGTCGCGGCTGCAACGGTCTCGTTGACCACCGCATGCGCCGGGATACGCATATACAGAAACTGATAGACACCCACCAACAGGAGACTGTGGATATCACGGTCGCGCGCCTTCAGCGGCCTATTCAGCAGTTGACCGACGAACCACTCAAGGCGCGGGTACCAGCGCATAACGCCATAGCACACCTCCTGTATGAGACTCCTGTCCGCCTTGTTTACCTTGTCGAGCTTGTCTGGCAATACCGCGCTTAGGGATCGCCTTTCGTCGAATACCCTGGTCAATACGACAGCCGCAGTGGCACGTGTATTCATGGAAAACCGATCAAGACACAGTATCCCTGTGGAGATCCGCCTGACCAAGTCGATCCCCTTTACTGAGGTGATAGGCATTCAAAAAATCATGCGCGGACATCGGACGTCCGTTCTCGGGCTGCACACGCTGTAAACGCAAGACTCCATCTCCCGTCATCACATCCATCCCTTGTTTACCTGTGTCCAGCAATATCCCCGCTGCGGTATGACTATCAAAACCGTACGACGTGGTAACCACCTCACTCTGCCAGATACGCAGTCGTATGCCATCCTTGAAGGTAGTATAGGCAACCGGCCAGGGATTGAACGCCCGTATCAAACGTTCGAGTGATATGGCGGGTTGTGACCAGTCAATAACGGCTTCTGTCTTGTCGATCTTCGCCGCATAACATGTCTGACTGTTATTCTGAGGTGTACGGGTAGCGGATCCATCCTCGATCTGTGTCAGGGTCGATATCAAGGTCACTGCACCCAATGGTGCCAGCCGATCATGCAGACTGGCCGCCGTATCGTCTGCCCTGATCTCGCAAGTGGCCTGGTTGAGGATATCCCCGCTATCGAGACCTACATCCATCTCCATGATTGTGATACCCGTTTGCGTATCGCCCGCCTGGATGGCCCGCTGGATGGGAGCCGCGCCCCGCCAGCGCGGCAACAAGGAGGCGTGGACATTGACGCAACCCAATCGCGGTATTCCTAGGACATCCCGCGTTAACAACAATCCATAGGCTACAACGACCATGATGTCCGCATCCAGATGCCGCAAATGTTCCTGTATGTAATCTTGTTTCAGGCTGGCAGGCTGGTATAGCGGTAAATGGCTCTCAAGTGCCAACCGCTTGACTGGACCGGGGATTATCTTACGACCGCGTCCGGCAGGCCGGTCAGGCTGGGTATAGACCGCACAGACAGTGTGTCTTGAATCCAGTAACGCCCGCAACGACACCTCAGCAAACTCCGGCGTTCCGGCGAACACGATCTTTAACCCACCTGACATATGATCCTGAATCTGGTAAAGCTTATTCTGATGACGGCGTTCCGGTCAGGTTTTATAGGGAGCCAGGCTACAAAATATCGATTTCACAACTCTTGATCCCGGAGATTACGGGTCACATAACGTGACGTTGCTGTTTTTCAATCTTTTTACGGATCCTTTTACGCTTCAACTCCGACAGATAATCGACAAATAATTTGCCTTCGAGGTGGTCAATCTCATGTTGTATGCATACGGCAAGCAGACCATCGGTTTCCATGTCGATGGCATCCCCGTTGCGATCGAGAGCGCTAAGACGGATCCGCGCAGCCCTCTGGACCATCTCGTATATCCCGGGTACAGACAGACAACCCTCTTCCATCTGTTCGGTGTCTTGCGCACTGATGATCTCGGGGTTAACCAGGCAGACGGGATCATTTTTCTGCTCCGAGATATCGATCACAATAATCCGTTTGGATACCTCAACCTGGGGAGCGGCTAGGCCGATACCAGGGGCGTTATACATGGTCTCCAGCATGTCGTCTATCAGTTGTCTGGTTTCATCATCCACGTTTTGCACGCGTTTTGCCTTAATACGCAGGCGGGGATCCGGATAATGCAAAATGTGAAGAATTGCCATGAGATTTCCGATAACTTGTGCTATATGTAAATGGAACAGTACTAAGCTTATGATCATACTGGATTCTACCCCGTTCATGCCAGATGCGGGCCACTCGGGTGGATCCAATACAATAGGACCGTTCAATATAAGGGATTCTAAATGTCTATAAAAACCATCTTCTTAGGCATCTTTCTGGCAATTTCCACTGCACAGATCAGCGCCTATGCGGATACCGTGAAACTTAAATCCGATCACCCTGATCGCTATACGGTTGTCAAGGGGGACACCTTGTGGGATATCTCAGCAAGATTCCTCGAGGATCCCTGGTTATGGCCGGAGATCTGGCATATCAATCCCGAGATCTCCAACCCTCATCTGATCTATCCCGGGGATGTGATCCAGCTGACCTATGTGGAAGGAAAACCGGTACTTACCGTGCAACGGGGTCGGCCCACCGTGAAACTGTCACCTCACGCCCGAGCTTCAAAGCTGGAGACCGCTATCCCCACGATACCCCTGGATTCCATCAAACAATTCATGCAGCACCCACGCGTCATCAGTAAGCATGAACTCGATGATGCGCCCTATATCGTCGCCAGTGAAGAAGGGCGTCTGATTAGTGGCACTGAAAACAAGATCTACGTCCGGGGTATCAGCGACAGGGATTACCTCGAATTCAGCATACTGCGTCCCGGTGAGGCCTATATAGATCCCGAAGGAGGGAAAAACGAAATCTTGGGCTATGAAGCTATTAACGTCGGCACTGCAAAGGTTCTCAAGTACGGGGATCCTGCGACACTCTATATAACCAAGGCATCACGCGAAATCCTTACCGGTGATCGATTGTTGCCCATCACCGAAGATGATGAGGTGAGCCAGCACTTTATCCCACATGCCCCGGGCAAAGAGATGCACGGCCTGATCATTTCGGTATTTGGAGGTGTGTCACGTATCTCACAATTCCAGGTGGTGGTGCTCAATCTTGGCATACAGGATAACATCGAACCAGGTCATGTATTTGCAATCTATCAAAGCGGTGAAACCGTGCGTGATACCATCAATCCTCATATGGGAAGGACCGTGAAACTGCCTGATGAACGGGCAGGGACCCTGATGGTCATTCGACCCTTTGAACGTATCAGCTACGCGCTTGTGATGGAGGCAAAACGGGACATCAGGGTCTTTGATGCCGTTAAAAATCCGTGACATTTAAAGGTCTGATCGACTGTACTATGTCCGCTCCGTCCAGGTTCTGATGTGGAGATCCATTCGCAACGGCAACCTGACGATCTCCCCCATTGGCTAGCATTGGTCCACGCCCCCGGAATCGGGCCGGTAACCTTCAAACGGCTTTTGGAACAATTCGGTAATCCAGAGGCCATATTTGATACCCGCCATGACGGCCCGGAGGCCATCCTGTGCGAACCGGTATTGAAATATCTGCGACAACCTGACTGGCATGCGGTCGAAAAAGACCTCGCCTGGCTGCATCAGGATGGAAATCATATTCTAACCCTGCAAGATCCCTTGTATCCCCCCCTGCTCAGGGAAATTCCTGATCCTCCCCCGATCCTGTTCGTCACGGGGAATGTCGAACTGCTGACAAGCCTGCAATTCGCGATGGTCGGCAGCCGTAACCCGTCGCCGAACGGTATCGAGACCGCACATGAATTTGCTGCGGATCTATGCCGACATGGTCTCATCATCACCAGTGGTCTGGCGCTGGGCATCGATGCGGCGGCACACACCGGGGCACTCGACAATGATGGTGCGACGCTGGCGGTGATGGGAACAGGTCCTGATCAGGTCTATCCGGCAAGGCATCGCCAACTTGCACAAAGGATAGCTGAAAATGGCGCAATGCTGACGGAATTTCCGATCGGCACACCGCCATTGGCCGAGAATTTCCCGCGCCGCAACCGCATCATCAGCGGCTTGAGTGTTGGCACACTGGTCGTAGAGGCGGCGCAGCGCAGCGGTTCCTTGATTACTGCCCGCATGGCTCTGGAACAGGGCCGTGAAGTATTTGCCGTTCCCGGTTCGATACATAATCCTCTGGCGCGCGGTTGTCACATGTTAATCCGCCAGGGCGCCAAGCTGGTCGAAGATACACAGGATATCCTCGAAGAACTTGTACCTTTGAGTGCTGCGGCATTATCCCGGCGCCAGCCGGCAACAGATTCGACCGGCGAAATGGTCGTGATGGATGAACAACACGCCCAAGTCCTTGATCAGATGGGATCTGATCCCATATACATCGATATACTGGTTGAAAGAACTGGATTGACGGCCGAGGTACTTTCCTCCATGCTGTTGGTACTGGAATTGCATAATCTGGTAGCGTCAGTTCCCGGCGGATCATATATTCGTCTCGTCAAGAGGAATTAAAATGAAGGAAAACATGATGGATGTCCTGATGTATCTGTTTGAGCATTATATGGATGAAAGGCAGGAAATCGCACCCGACCAGGATTCATTGAAGACCAAGCTGATAGGTGACGGATTCCCCAAGCTGGAGGTCGACAAGGCGTTTTCCTGGCTGGAAGGATTGGCCCTGCAACGCCATACAGATATGAAGGCTCAGCTTCATGGTCAACGCGCGATGCGCATCTATACCGGTCATGAACTAGAGCTGATCGACACTGAAAGCCGTGGTTTTCTTCAATTCCTTGAACAAATGGAGGTGTTAACACCTGTTACACGTGAGCTCGTCGTTGAACGCGCCATGGCCCTGGAGCTTGGCAGGATCGACCTGGAAAAGTTGAAGTGGGTCATACTGATGGTCCTTTTTAATCAACCAGGCCAGGAGGCTGCTTATGCCTGGGTTGAGGATTTTGTCTTTGACGAAATGGAGACATATTTACATTAACCTCATCTTGCTAAGTTACCTGGACGTCCGGGACGACGCAAAATACCTTATGGAAATCGACCACTCTAGAAGACCGCATGAGTAAAAATCTTGTAATTGTAGAATCTCCCGCAAAAGCCAAGACCCTGAAAAAATACCTCGGCAAGGATTACGAGGTACTCGCCTCGTATGGTCATGTACGCGACTTGCTGCCAAAAGAAGGTGCCGTAGACCCTGATCATGACTTTGCCATGAAATATCAGGTGATAGAGAAAAATATCAAGCATACCGATGCCATCGCAAAGGCTCTGAAAAAATCCTCATCCCTCTACCTGGCGACTGACCCTGATCGTGAAGGCGAGGCCATATCTTGGCATTTATATGAAATACTCAAGGACAAGAAGCTTCTCGATGACAAGCCGGTCCACCGTGTGGCGTTCTATGAGATCACCAAGCGTGCGGTTAATGACGCAATCGAACATCCCCGTGATCTGTCCATGGATCTGGTCAATGCCCAGCAGGCACGCCGTGCCCTCGATTACCTGGTCGGCTTCAATCTCTCTCCCTTATTGTGGAAAAAGATTCGCCGCGGGCTATCTGCTGGCCGGGTGCAAAGTCCGGCATTACGCATGATTGTTGAACGAGAAATCGAGATTGAAAATTTCGAACCGCGTGAATACTGGACCATTGAGGCTGATGTCTCCGCAAAGAAAGACACCTTCACCGCAAAACTGACTCACTATCGCGGTAAAAAACTGGGGCAATTCGGTCTCTCGAATGAAACCACCGCCAGGGAAGCTGAAAAGACTCTTAAACGGGCGACCGCTGGCAAGCTTGTCGTTGCCAAGGTCGACAAGAAACAACGTAAACGCAATCCCGCCGCCCCGTTTACCACCTCGACCATGCAACAGGAAGCGGCGCGCAAACTGGGCTTTGGCGCCCAGCGTACAATGCGGATCGCACAACAACTATATGAAGGTATCGATACCGGTGAAGGTGCTGTCGGCCTGATTACCTACATGCGTACCGATTCGGTAAACCTGGCCAACGAGGCGATCGATGAAATACGCGATCTGATTACCGAGCGCTTCGGCAAGGAGAAGCTCCCTGTCAAACCCAACGTTTACAAGACCAAATCCAAAAATGCACAGGAAGCCCACGAGGCCATACGCCCCACGATGGCCAAGGTGGATCCTGACTCTATCAAGCAACACCTGAGTCCCGACCAGTATAAGCTCTATAATCTGATCTGGATGCGCGCGGTCGCCAGTCAGATGATCCACGCCACCATCAATACCGTTGGGGTCGATCTGGCAGCAGGTGAAGGTAATACCTTCCGCGCAACCGGCTCGACGATAGTTGATCCCGGCTTTATGCTGATCTATCAGGAGGGCATGGATGACAGCAAGGAAAATGAAGAAAGCCGCTTACTGCCTCCGATGGAAGAAGGTCAACAGGTCTCGCTGGACAAGTTAAAGACCGAACAGCATTTTACGGAACCACCACCGCGTTATTCTGAGGCTAGTCTGGTCAAGACACTCGAGGAATATGGCATCGGCCGCCCCTCGACCTACGCCTCGATTATCGCCACCCTGCAGCAGAGGGAATACGTGGAGCTCGATAACAAGCGCTTTAAGCCGACGGATGTCGGCCGCATTGTGAACAAATTTCTGACCGAACACTTCTCACGCTACGTGGACTATGCCTTCACAGCCAACCTCGAAGATGAGCTTGATGCCATCTCGCGTGGCGAAGAAGACTGGATACCATTACTGAAAACATTCTGGAAACCGTTCAAAAAACTGGTCGATAACAAGGATAAGTCGGTCCAGCGTAAGGATGTTACTCAGGAAGCGATGGACGAGAACTGCCCCAAATGTGGTGCACCCCTGTCGATCCGACTGGGACGCAGGGGGAGATTCATCGGTTGCACCGCCTTTCCGGATTGTGACTATACGCGCAGCCTCAATGAGGAGGAGGATAATGCAGCGGCAGAACAGGTAGAGGGACGAACCTGTCCGTCATGCGGCGGTGATCTGGTGATTCGGCACGGACGTTACGGCAAATTTATAGGCTGCAGTAACTACCCATCCTGCAAACATATAGAGCCACTTGAAAAACCTGCCGACACTGGTGTCGAATGCCCCGTCTGCCACAAGGGAACGATGCTGAAACGCAAGTCACGTTATGGCAAGGTCTTCTATTCCTGTTCAACCTATCCCGATTGCCAATATGCGGTCTGGAACGAGCCTATCGACCGGCCATGCCCGGAATGTAAATGGCCGATGTTGACTATCAAGACCACCAAGCGTCACGGGACGCAACTCACCTGCCCGCAAAAGGAATGCCGGCATACCGAGCCCTACGAACAGGAAGAAACCGCTTGAGGATAGCCCCCGTGTCTCGCCAAGCAAGGCACATCCACGCAATATCCAACCGAACTCAGACGGACATCGCGGCATCAACCGCGCGACGATCGAGATGTGGGGCAAATAGCTCTACAAATGCGTACATGTAGCCACGTAAGTGGGTACCACGACGAATACCGATTCGGGTCGTGCTCGGTTCGAACAGGTGTCCCGCATCCACCATGCCGAGCTTGACATCGCGCTGTGGTTTGTAGGCCATCTTGGCCATCAGCCCAATCCCCAAACCGAGTTCTACGTAAGTCTTGATCACATCAGAATCGAGAGCAGTCAGTACCATGTTGGGCCTCAGGCCCGCATCGGCAAAGGCCTTGTTGATAATAGACCGCCCGGCAAATGCAAAGTCATAGGTGACAATGGGAAATCTGGCAATACTCTCCAGCGTCAGCGGTTTGATCGACAGGATTGGATGGCCCTTGGGAGCAATGACGCACCTGTTCCACCGGTAACACGGCATCATGGCCAAATCTTCGTAAAGGTCAATTCCTTCCGTCGCTATGGCGATATCAGCGACGCCCGAGGCGGCCAGTTGCGCAATTTGTGTAGGATTGCCCTGATGAATATGCAGACGTACCTTCGGGTATCGTTTGGTAAATGTTGTGATCACATCCGGCAGGGCATAGCAGGCCTGGGTATGGGTCGTGGCGATCGACAGGCTACCGCTCGCCTCGTGAGTAAACTCAAAGCCAACCTGTTTGATATTATCGAGTTCCCGCAGTATCCGTTCGGCCATGGCCAATACCGAGCGCCCGGGTTGGGTGATTCCAATCAAGCGCTTGCCATTACGCTCAAAAATCTGGAGCTTCAACTCTTCCTCCAGCAGTCGAATCTGGTTACTGATGCCAGGTTGGGCAGTGTGTAACACCTCGGCAGCGGCCGAAATGTTCAATCCGCACCGCACGACCTCCCGAATGTACCGTAATTGCTGGAAATTCATCTTGATTCTCAACCTTATATCATTAAATTATATAATTATCACTTATCATTATTATTCATAATATTAAATTATTGTTATAGTGTCGACCATGCAAGCGTCTCGTATCTGCGCCCTATCGAGCGATAATTGAGTGGCGCAAAACGGGCTGGATGGTGGAAACTTCCATAGACCGAAGCCCCGTAGAGATACAGTATTTGAGCTATCAACGGCACAATAAAAAAACTAAAGGCGGAGATATATGGATTGGGCGATTACCCTGACGGGTTTCGGTGTAGGCACCCTCGTTGGGCTGACCGGTGTCGGCGGGGGGTCGCTCATGACCCCGATACTGATCTTCCTGTTTCAGGTATCACCTATTGTTGCGGTAGGCACGGACCTGCTGTTTGCCGCCATCACCAAGTGTGGCGGTATCTGGGCACATTCCCGCCGCAACAACATCCACTGGAAGATTGTCGGTTTACTGGCAACCGGAAGTCTGCCTACCGCCATCATCACCGTCTATGTGCTGGGACGTTTTAACGCAGCTGAAATCCATGTGGAAACCCTGGTTACCGGTGGACTGGGCGTAGCACTGATCCTGACATCGCTGTCATTGTTGTTCAAGCGGTCGATGAAACGCTTTGGTAACCAGATCAAAAAAGCGACCCCCAACTGGAGGTCATTACGCGGTCCGGTTACGGTTATATCTGGGATTTTGCTGGGAATTCTGGTCCCAATCTCCTCGATCGGGGCAGGCGCCCTGGGAGCGGCCATGTTATTATTTCTTTATCCGTCGATACCAACGAGAAAGATAATCGGTACCGATCTGGCCCACGCAGTCCCCCTGACCGCGATCGCCGGTTTTGGTCACTTACAGATTGGGACGGTTGACCTTGCGTTGCTCGGCGGCCTGTTGCTCGGCTCATTGCCGGGCATCTACCTTGGCAGCCACATGAGCACCAGGATTCCTGAAAAGATCATGCAACCTGTCCTTGCAAGTATGCTGATGTTAATCGGTGCCAAATTTATTTTCGTGAATGGATGAACTTCAAGCTGGTCGAAAAACCCTAACCTAACAAAATGGCAGAACAAGCCGAGATGATTACTATCTGATGGCAGGAGACGTAAGTATGAATAACACGCAAACATTGGTGAATTTCGAAGAAATCGATCGTTATGAGGATGCGGTCAATTCGTTTCTGACCAAGCAGACCGATGCCGAACGATTCCAGTCGATTCGCCTACAGCAAGGCGTATACGGCCAGAGACAGGAAGGCGTAAATATGATCCGGGTAAAGATACCCGGCGGCATATTCAATCCTGCTCAACTGGATGCTGTTGCTGATGTTCTTGAGCGCTATTCACAACATGATGTCGCTCACATTACCACCCGACAGGATATCCAGCTGCATCATGTGCCGTTGGAAAAGACTGCCGCAGCGTTGAAGGATCTTGCCAAGGCCGGTCTGACCACACGCGAAGCCTGCAACAATACCGTGCGCAACGTCAGCTGCTGTCCACTCGCCAGCGTCTGCCCCCATGAACATGTTGATATTACGAACCATGTTGATGGCGCGGTGGCACATTTCATGCGGCATCCACTGACCCAGCATCTACCGCGTAAATTCAAGATCAGTTTTTCTGCATGCGAGGCCGATTGCGCCCAGGGACTGATGCATGATCTGGCGGTCGTGGCAGTCAGAAAAGGCGGTGAATTCGGCTTCAAGATCATGGCCGGAGGCGGCCTGGGCCACAAACCCCGCCACGCAATCGTAGTGGAGGAGTTCATCGAAGAGAAAAACCTGCTGGCGAGTATGGAGGCGATCATTACGCTACATAACCGCTATTCGGACCGGAAGAAGCGCGCCAAATCCCGTATCAAGTTTCTAGTAGACCGTTTTGGGGCAGATGGATTTATTGAGAAATATCGAGAGGAATATGCCCGTACCCAGCCTGCGCTGGCGGAAATCGATTATCCAAAGGGTGAATGGAGCGAGGGGGCACCGGGAGGCAATCTTTGTGGTCCGGGCGCACCACGGAGTATATTTCCGCAGAAACAGGAAGGGCTCAATATTTTCCCGATCAGTATCCCGATCGGTGATATCAATGCAGCGCAACTCAGGGGTATTGCCACCATTATGCGTGACGAGTCCCTCGATGACGTCCGCACGACTCAGGATCAGAATCTGATGCTGGCGAATGTCCCCTCGGAGCGTGTCCCTCTCATACGTGATGCATTGAATAAACTACACCTGGGTGAACCACAGCCGGGCGATGATGTTGTTGCATGCCCCGGAACGTCGACCTGCCGTCTGGGTATTACCTCGTCCAAGATCATAGGCGCGAAATTAAATGGTAGTGCCAGCGACCTGCGTATCCGTGCCAGCGGTTGCCATAACGGCTGTGCGCAACCTGAAACAGGTGACATAGGAATCTATGGTGAAGGCAGGCGCCTGCACGGCAAGCTGGTACCCCATTATCAATTGTATATCGGTGGCGATGGCCGTGGCGGCGGAGGCATAGGCATGAAGAGTGCCACTATTCCCGCAGCGCGCATCGAAATCGCCGTGGCACGCATCCAGCAGGCGTACGCCGACAACCGAAATGGTGAATCATTCTTTCAATGGAGCAGAAACAAGGGTAAGGAATATTTCGACGAGTTGGTCACCGACTTGACCGAGGTGAGCGCCGAAGAAATCAATGAAGTACTGCATGACCATGGTGATGAATCCGCCTTCAAGGTCTTGCAATTGGGTGGTGGTGAATGTGCGGGCGCAGCGCAGGAGACAGTTGCAGCAAATTTCGCAGAGGCGGCCAATGAGCGCAATTACCGCAATGCTTTTGCGTTACAACGCAAACACCCTGAGGCCATCGAGTGCGCCGAAGAGGTTGGACGCCGGGTTGGCCAATCATTATCCTTCCTCGGTGGTCTAAAACCCGAAAATAATCTGCACGTGATCGCCGATCAAATTACACAATCACTCCCCGATCATGCGGATCTCGGCCGGAGGCTGGATGATTTTGCCACAACCCTGTCGCAATTGAAGGAAATATTTACCAACGATGCCTTTAACCGGCTTGCCAATGATATGGATATGTGGACAGTCGAAGCAGCCGAGGTCTGTCAGGGTATCGATAAACAGCTCGATTTAAGCGCCTCTATCCCGGCAGTATCGACTGCCTCGGGTAGCAGTGAGCATAACGCGGACGTCATCGATCTGACTTCCTATGGCTGTCCGCTGCACTATATCAAGGCCCGCAGTGAGCTGCGAAGATTCAACGAAGGCGAGATCATCACCTTCCTGTTCATGGCGGGCGATCCTGCAAAACAGGTATCAACCAGCCTGGAAAGCGATGGACATTATATCCTGGCAAGGGAAGATAACGGTTCCAAAACACTTATCAGGGTGCGCAAGGCTGGCTGAGTCGTCACGAAGATATCTTTGTGGTACAGATCTGAATCTCAGGCAATGTAACCATTGTGGAGAGATTTAAAGGTGATACTGAATATACAACTTGAACGGCGCATTGAATCAAGCCGGGAAATATTAAAAGAGATAACGGCAACACATTCGCCGGCCGCCTTTGCAAACAGTTTTGGCGCTGAAGACATGGTGCTGACCGACCTGATCTGCAAGGCTGTGCCCGAAATCGAGATATTCAGCCTCGATACAGGCCGGCTCCCGGCTGAAACCTACCAGCTCATGCAACAGGCAATGGAGCACTATGACATTCAATTCAAAGTTTACTTTCCCGATCATGAGGCGGTGGAAGAGTATATCCGCACCCACGGACCTAATGGCTTTTATGAAAGCGTTGATCTACGCAAGCGCTGTTGTTTTATACGCAAGGTACAACCCTTGCAGCGGGCGCTTAAGGGCAAAAAGGCATGGATTACAGGTTTGCGCAGGGAGCAATCACCGACACGTGAATCACTGCCGGTCTCGGAGTGGGATGAAGGCAACCAGTTACAGAAATTCAATCCCCTTACGGAGTGGACCCACCAAGACGTATGGAATTATATTCGCCACTTCAAAGTTCCATACAACGCCCTGCATGATCAAAACTATCCCAGTATCGGCTGTGCACCGTGTACACGCGCTATCGCCATAGGCGAAGACATTCGCGCAGGCCGCTGGTGGTGGGAAAATCCCGAATCCAAGGAATGCGGTCTGCATATCAAAAAAACGGGATGATCCATCATTGTGCCGATGTGCGGTAAAAGCATCGATCGACATTCATCGATTGTGCAAGACCCGCAAACCGTAAATGCACCCAGTATCCTGAAAAAGAAGGTACACTGAAGACATCTATCGAGCGATAGGGAAAACTCCTAGTCCCGCTTCTTCTCTTCGTGCTGATGCTCACGCCTGATTAGTTTTGCCAGATCCAAGAGTTCCTCAGCCAGCAGTTCCAGCATATCGTCGATGGCGAGGATACCGACCAGGGTACCGGCGACATCACTTACGACCGGGACGCGCCTTATACCCTGTGCACGCATGCGTTGCATGGTATCCCAGATCCCGTCGGATTCCCTAGCAGTCACCAGCTCATTGCTCATCACATCGCGGATCGTCACGGCGTCGAACGCCACCTCTTCCGCAATCACCTCGATCACAATATCCCTGTCGGTGAGAATCCCGGCCGGGATCATCTTGTCTGCTGGTGCAATCTTTTCGACAGCCACCAGGGTACCTACATGGTGCTCGCGCATCAGCTTGGCCGCCTCCATGATGGTACTGTACTGTTCGATAACGATTACTTCACGATTACAGATCTCACCAATTGACATTTGATATACTCATATTCAATTTATCTACCATAAACCATGGCGTATTTGCACTCCAAAAAGCTAGCATACACCATGCCTGATAAACAACGTACAAAATGTACGTCGTATGCGCCATGAAGTATTAGCACTGCAGCGTGCTGCATGATACAGATGACGTCATACTATCCAGAGTTCTGGCAACTCAATCATTTGGGCGACGTCCCCCAACGAGGCACCAGATCATGTGAGATATCCAGGTGATCAAGGATGCGCGCGACCACAAAATCCACCAGATCATTGATTGCAGCTGGCCGATGATAAAAACCGGGACTTGCAGGCATGATCACCACCCCCAGTCGGGATAACTTCAACATATGTTCGAGATGAATGGCCGATAACGGCATTTCACGTGGTACCAGAATCAGGCGGCGCTGCTCTTTTATCACCACATCGGCGGCACGTTCCAGCAGATTATCGCTGGTACCACATGCAATCGCCGCCAACGTTCCACTGGTACAGGGACAGACCACCATTGCCCGAGACACGGCTGAGCCACTCGCCACGGGGGCGGTCCACTGCTCCTTGCCGTATACCTGTAATTGGCCGATGTAGGAGTCAAAATGTTTATCAAAAAAATTCTGCATCTCCCTGGGAGCAGCGGGGATTTTCAGATCCGTTTCCATCGCGATGACAATGTGAGCCGGCGCCGACACCAGCAGCCTTACCTGCTGACCGGCATTGAGCAGACACTCCAGCAGCCTCAGGCCGTAGATCGCACCGGACGCACCGGTCATCGCCAGGGTAATCGATTCATTGCTCATTGTTTTGCAGAACATCGATCAATTTTTTATGCAACCCTCCGAATGCGCCATTACTCATGATGAGTATCTGGTCTCCCGATCTGATACGCGTCTTGATATGCATGATGATCTCATCAATGCTGTCATACACATATCCCTTTGGCCCCAGATCCGTGATCTCATCCCTGATCTGCCAATTCAAATCCGCCGGCTGGTAAAATACAACCTCGTCCGCCTCCAGCAGGGACGGTGCCAGCGCCTCTTTATGTACACCCATGCGCATGGTATTGGACCGCGGCTCGAGTATAGCGATGATACGTGCCGCCCCGACCTTGTTACGCAGTCCCTGCAGGGTCGTCGCGATGGCTGTGGGATGATGGGCGAAATCATCGTAGAGACTGATATCGTCAATGTTAGCGTATTTTTCCAGACGCCGCCTTACACCATGAAATTCACGTAACGCCAGGACTGCCTGACGCGCTGGCACTCCGGCATGTCTGGCAGCGGCAATGGCGGCGAGTGCATTATGTATATTATGCTGACCCAGGAACGGCCACCGCACACGGCCGGCGTTCTCTTTACCGAAATAAACGTCAAATTCCTCTCCCGTTGTCGAGACATTACGGCAACTCAAGGTTGCTTCTCCCATTTCCCCTGCTTCAGTGTTGAAATATGTCAGTGGTGTCCAGCAACCCTGATCGATAACATCCTGCAGTACCTGATCACCTGACGGCAGGATGATAAGCCCGTTGCCCGGGACGGTGCGCACCAGGTGATGAAACTGTCGCTTAATGGCATCAAGACCGGAGAATATATCCGCGTGATCGAATTCCAGGTTATTCAGGATAAGGGTACGCGGTCGGTAGTGGATGAATTTGGAACGTTTGTCAAAAAACGCCGAATCATATTCATCCGCCTCCACAATAAAGAAAGGTGCATCGCCCAAACGGGCGGAGGTGGTAAAATCCTGAGCCACTCCACCGATCAAGAATCCTGGAGCAAGCCCGGCATGGTCGAGTATCCAGGCCAGCATCGCGGTAGTGGTTGTCTTGCCATGGGTACCTGCCACGGCTATCACCCATCGGCCCTGTAATACATGCTCAGCCAGAAATGCCGGACCCGATGTATAGGGCAGTCCCCTGTTCAAGACCTCTTCAACCATCGGGTTACCACGTGACAAGGCATTGCCGACGACAACCAGGTCAGGCACAGATTCGAGATGCGCGGTATCATATCCCTCGAATAGTTCGATGCCCTGTGCGGCAAGTTGATCGCTCATCGGTGGATAGATATTGGCATCCGACCCGCTTATCTCAAATCCCAATTGACGGGCTAATATCGCGATGCCGCCCATAAAGGTGCCGCAGATTCCCAGGATATGAACACGCATGAGCTGCTCAGCTTGCTGATGAATAGAACAGGATTCTGATAACACTGACGGATACGAACATATACAACACCGACAGCAATGCGCCATTGAAAAAATTGGTGGACAGGGTATGGCGCAGGATATGGGCCACCACTGCGATGTTCCAAAATAACCACAGCCATAGCAACAACGAGGCGAACCATAAGCCCGGACCGTTTGTAATCGTGGAAAGCTGCTGCCAGTACAGCACCGGCCAGGCAACAAATTCGAGTATAGCGCCGGAACCTGCCAGAGCGGTCAGTGTCTGCAGATAGCGGTTCGTCAGCAGCCGTATCCATAACAGCATATACATAAGACCAGCCAATATCAGCACGTCCACGGCAACCAGTATCAATGCCTTATAAAAATCGGTATTGATCAGCGACAACGACAATCCTGCAACACAGTAAGCAACCAGCGCCAGCAACAGCAGCACTCCGGACGCAGGTATATCCTGTGGTGCAGCGCGCAACAGGCAGATATCCAAAAAACGCTGCAACAGAAATCTCATCTGCAGTGCAAGAATACCCTACGGGACATGATCAGGCACTGAAATACTTGGCGGCAGGATGGTGTACTACGATGGCGCTGGTGCTCTCTTCTGGCCACAGTTGATCTTCTTCTCCCATCACCACGTTTATTCTTTCGGAATTGAGCAGGTCAAGTATCTTGGTCTGGTCATGCAGATTGGGACAGGCAGGATAGCCAAAGGAATAGCGGGATCCACGGTAACGTTGTTTGATCATGTCGCTGATGGTACGCGAGTCTTCACGCCCGAATCCCAACTCGGAACGAATGCGCTTATGGATATATTCAGCCAGGCCCTCCGTGGCCTCGACGTTCAATCCGTGCCAGTACAGATACTCCTGATAACGGTCCTGCTGAAACAGTTCCCGCGCATGGTCGGCGGCATGTTGCCCCACGGTGACCAGTTGGAATGCAACCACGTCCACCTCACCGGAGTCGACGGATCGGAAAAAATCGGCGATAGACTGATGATGCCCCTTACTTTGACGCGGAAATTCAAACCTGCAGCGTTCCTTGTTTGCCTCAGTGTCATGATAGATGATCAGATCATTGCCTTCCGATTGGCATGGAAAATATCCATATACAGCCTGTGCGCGCAGAATATCCTTGTTTTCACTCTCGGTAACCAGGCGATTAAATACAGGATCTATCTCCGTTCGGGCCCATTGCCGATATTCGTCCTGACCCTTGCCATCTGCCTTGTAGCCCCATTGGAATTTATACAACGTTGTGCGGTTGATATAGGGGACGATTGCTCGTAAGGGAATATGGTCAACGCATCTGTTTCCCCAGAATGGGGGTGTCGGCACGGGATTTTCGTGGGTTATATTGGCCGACATATCTGCACTATTCATTTTACTGGGTTTACTCTGGTTCATAATCCTAAATGGATATATAGCATCATAACGTGTTAGGCCGCCATTCCCAAAAATTTAGTGGGTTATCTGCAATCGACGACTAACCAGACGGTTAAATGCTGCAGGATAAGATTTGTGGCAATCACAACCGGTTGTCAGGATCATAGTTCCATGATTGGGCCGGCTTCTGAGAAGTCAAGACTTTCAATTCATGCAGGCGCGCAATACGAACCGGGATGGATTTGCAGGTTGCTTACGAGCTTGGTACGTGGGCTCAATACATTTATTTTTCAGGAACAACTCTACCAGCAATCTTTAATCCCTACGTATATTCTGGAAAACTCAAAACGGCTGACATCATCCATCTCAAAATCCATTGTTAAATAGCGGGGTAACCCGATTTTAAGGTCCGATAACATCGAATCTGCGGATTTGCTGGACGAATCATGAAATTTACCCCAGCATGGACCTCCCTGCAGGGCAATAAACAGATTGGACACTGGGCCATTCTGGCTAGACAGATGATACGGCTGCCACAGCTTGTTGGCGACGGAGGGATTTGTGATATTCTGCGCAATCTCATAGCCTGTCAGGCACAAGTCATCGCTGCCAGGGATGCCCCTGCAAGTCGCGGTCAGTCCCGCGGGATAGTCTACTCGACCGGCGCTGTTATCCTGCGCATATATGCTCGTAGTGGTCAATACACCGATAGCCACCAGCAGGATCAGCGCCGTCAAGATGTCAGGTTTATAGCGATGCATACACACACCTCAGCTCAAAATCCATTGTAGAGGTGGATGTGAATGAAAACTGTGACATAATTCGCAGCCGGTTCATACCGCTGCTGTTAACTGCACCACACGTTCAGCTGAATTACCACTTTAATATATTTATATTCAATTAGTTACGAATAAAGCCTATATAAGCCGCCTCACCCGCCGGGACGTGGCTCATGGTAGCTCGGATCGACCCAGCAGCGCGGTAAATCTTCACCCGACGGAAACGTCAGATCGGCCTTATCAAAGTTCCTCGGTTCCTGCAGCTCTTCACCTGCGTGGTAACGGCCTTTAAACGACGACTTGAACGGGTCTATGAGGGCGCTCATATCAAGTATCTCGACAAAATCATTTGATCCCTTGTGTTTCAGGTACATCGCAATCCTCTTGATTTGTGCATAAGCGAACATATGGACAGTTGTATCACCTGTTACTATACAACAAATCAGCCTCCGCGGGCCCATGCGATTTGTGATAGAGCCTGCAATATTAATAATTGCATCTGCAAAGTGTCAAAAGACCTGATCAGATTAAAAAGTGAGTGACTCGAGTTCAATATGGAGCGCCCTCTCCCGCGACATTGCAGCGGCTACCGGTAACCTGTTCACCTGTCGCAAGCATACAGCCGTCGGCGGTGGATGTATCAATTCGGCCTATGTCATTCAGGATCATGGCATTGAATACTTTGTCAAACTGAATAAGGCCAACAGGGAAAGTATGTTTGCCGCCGAATATGCCGGACTGAATGAAATAGTCAATTCACATACCATATCTGCACCCAAGCCGGTATGTTTCGGAATCACCGGCGCTCACTCCTATATCGTAATGGAATGTATTAAACGGGGGGCGGCTGACAAGGACACCTATGTTGCATTCGGTCGGCAACTCGCCGATATGCACCGTATTAATCACACTCAGTATGGCTGGCATTGCGACAATACTATTGGCTCTACTCCCCAGATCAATTCTCTCACGGACAGCTGGATCGAATTCTGGGGTGAATCCCGGCTGGGTTACCAGTTGCAGCTCGCCGCGCGCAATGGCTACAGGCGATATCTTGAGGCATCGGGTGAACGTTTGTTGGAACGACTCCCGGTATTTTTTATCCACTATACACCGCCTCCATCCCTGCTTCACGGAGATCTATGGTCAGGAAACTACACTTCCGACATGGACGGTAATCCCTATATCTTTGACCCGGCGGTTTATTACGGTGATCGTGAAACTGATATTGCCATGACGGAGTTATTCGGCGGCTTCCCCGCCCAGTTCTACCGTGCCTATGAAGACGCCTATCCACTGGAACAGGATTACCGTGTCAGAAAAAAACTGTACAACCTTTATCATATACTTAACCATTTAAATCTGTTCGGCGAAGCCTATCTGACTCAAGCCAGAGAGATGATCAACAGCCTTGTGAGTGAGGCCGGTTAGTAATGACGGAGCAACTATCACTCAGACGACAATAACTGCTGTCATTCATGATGGCGTCAGCCGTGCAATTGGGATATTGGTTCGTCACCTGCCTTGCCCACAGCCTTGAGGTGATTCGAAAGTTCCCTGGCGGTAATAATGTCCACTGGTCTTGGCAAGAAATATACACCTCTAAACTCGCCGTCCACCGGCCTGATGACAATAAAATAGGTGCCCCCTTCATCAAAGGTAAATGCCTGGCTTCTGGACATCTCCTTGATCCTGCTGTAAGGCCCCCAACTTGTCATTGAACTGACAGTCATTGTCACCTGACCGGGCTTTAGATCAACCAGCACGTATTGGCCTTTAGCGAGTTTCATCAAATGCTGTTGATCCAGTGCGATATCGACAACATTATCCGCCACGCCCATGGTACGCTCGGTGCCGGGGCGCATTATGTAGACCCGGGCATGGGGCGCCTTGTCATCGGGCTGCAGCAGAGGATGCTGCGACACAACCCGTGTAGCTGCACAGCCAGCGAGGGCTGTCATACAATGGAGCAAAAATATCCAGGCAAAAGTTTTACCAGTAGTCATCCACACACCCTTAGGTCTGTTTGCATTGTTGTTATGTCCATCATTATATTGAAAAACATGCCTTTGTTGTAGCCGATTGACTGATTCGATGACACACCGGTTTGATATACGTATAATTGTATGTAAAACAACGGGGCACGGCTTGCCACATGCCTTAGAGTCTGCTCCAATAAACAACGCAATCCGATATCTGGCTACCCGTTTAACTGCATTATTAATGGTACGGATCGACCATGGGGCCGGCATTTACGGGAAATCGGACCGACAAGAGTTCGTCCGCGTTCCGGAGATATCATCAAACATTATATTAACAATGACATATAATTGTACATGCTGGTAACAGCGGTATTACAACAACAATAAACGTTATCGCAAACTAAGGAGATCATCCATGTCTATCAAATACCCTGTAATCGCGGTTACCGGATCTTCCGGTGCGGGAACTACAACCATAAAAGTCGCCTTTGAACACATGTTCAGACGAGAAGGCATTAAAGCCGCCATTATAGAGGGAGACGCCTTTCACCGTTATGATCGTATGGAAATGAAACAGGCTGTTGCCGATGCGAGTAAGACCGGGAAAAACCTGAGTCATTTCGGTCCTGAGGCGAACCTGTTTGACAAGATTGAGGAATTGTTCCGCACATACAGTGAAACCGGTACAGGCATGCTTCGCAAATACCTGCACGATGAAGAGGAAGCAGAACCGTATAACCAAAACCCCGGCACCTTCACACCTTGGGAACCTTTGGAATCAGGAACCGAGATACTGTTCTATGAAGGTCTGCATGGCGGTGTCGTTACAGCCGATGTAAACGTGGCAAAGTGGGTCGATCTCCTGATCGGAGTGGTGCCTATTGTCAATCTCGAATGGATACAAAAAATTCATAGGGATACCGCTCTGCGAGGCTATTCGGCCGAAGCCGTCACGGATACCATCTTGCGGCGCATGCCGGATTATGTGAAATCCATCGCCCCCCAGTTTTCCAGGACCGACATCAACTTCCAGCGCGTACCTGTCGTTGACACATCTAATCCCTTTATAGCCAGAGATATTCCAACCCCGGATGAAAGTTTCGTCGTGATCCGGTTTCGTTTCCCTGAAAAACACGATTTCCCCTATTACCTGCAAATGATTAAGGATTCCTGGATGTCGCGTCCAAATACCATTGTTGTACCCGGCGGGAAAATGGGTCTTGCCATGGAAATCATCCTTAACCCCATCGTTCATGCGATGGTAGAGAAAAAGAAACAGGCTACCATGGCCTAATGGCTGACCTCTGTCCTGCCAGCATCTGATAGGAATTCACAACCTCAGCCCATGACAAAATCAATAATTTAAGCCTAAATACATCACCCTGCCAAACCCGCCGACGGTATAAAGAAATTCCTTAAAATACCGCTAAATATCCATATTGGGATGGCCATCACGTTTGCCCCCAGCATGCAGACATAAACTGCTCATGGTCAAAACAACCGGATATTCATTACCGTATTTAACACCACAAAATACAGGAGTTGGCGATGGATGCTTTCAATACAATCGTGAGATTTTTACAGGATGGCGGGATATTCATGTATCCCATCATGGTAATCCTTGCCCTTGGAGTTGCCATAGCTGTCGAACGTTATCTGTTTCTAAGATCTTCAGAATCCGCAAGCCGCAAGGCCTGGAAGGAATTGCTGCCCTATCTGAATTCAGGAAACTATAAAAAGGCAGTCCAGGCTACAGCAAAATCCAACACACATATCGGCAAGATCCTTAACTACGGCCTTGTCCGCCTGGGAACAACGCGCCGCCGTAACGATATTGAAACTGCCATGGATGAAGGTCTGATGGAAATTACCCCGCGACTGGAAAAGCGTACCCATTATCTCGCCACCTTTGCCAATATTGCCACACTGCTGGGATTGCTAGGTACCATCATTGGACTGATTCAGGCCTTTACAGCCGTTTCGCATGCTGATCCGGCTGAGAAAGCAGATCTATTGTCGTCCAGTATTTCGGTGGCGATGAATACGACCGCCTTTGGTCTGATGACCGCCATCCCCCTGTTGCTTATTCATACCCTGCTCATGACAAAAACGACAGGGATCGTCGATAGCCTTGAAATGGCCACGGTCAAATTCCTCAACATTATCGTCGGACAAATTTCAGCGAGCGAAGATAGATAAATGAGGCGTTACTCCCATCGCCGTCATCTTCTGGCACCTGAACCGCTCAATATCACCTCATTCATGAATCTGATGGTGATACTGGTGCCGTTTTTACTGATTACTGCCGTATTCTCGCGTATGGCAATCCTGGAACTGAACATCCCGCTTGCCGAATCGGAACAAAATAATCAGCAAAAGCCGGTTGGCCTGCAACTCGAGGTAACCATCCGGAGCAGCGGACTGGAGGTCGCAGACCGTAACGCAGGTCTCATCAAGCGGATTGCAAACAATGATCAGGGCTATGACTTCAAGGCCCTTTCAAACACGATCAAGGGTATCAAGGTTCAATCACCCGATACGCTAGATGCCGTGATCCTCTCGGAACCTGATATTTCCTATGATGCCATCATTCAGCTAATGGATACTATGCGCGTTGCTCAGATTGTAAGGGGCGGCTCTGTCATCCAGGCTGAATTGTTTCCCAATGTATCAATCGGTGACGCACCTGCAGTTGCCTCGAAAGGGAAAACGCGATGAATGAAACCAGGCGATTACGACGCATGGATGCGCATCACCGGCGGCATGGTAAAAACACAGGCCTGAACCTGGTCTCATTGATGGATATCTTTACGATCCTGGTCTTTTTCCTGCTGGTGAATTCAACCGACGCGGAATCACTGCCAAGTACCAAATCAATCAAACTGCCTGAATCCGTGGCCCAGCAAAAGCCCAAGGAGACCCTCGTCATCATGGTAACCGACAAGGATATCGTCGTACAGGGGCGCAAGGTGGAATCTATTGCTGCTATCTTAAATTCCGATGAAGACATCATTCCGGGATTGAAAGAGGAACTTGACCATCAGGCCAGCCGTTCACAGGTCGGCGATGACAATAAAGGTCAACAAGACAAGGAAATTACGGTCATGGGTGATAAAAAGATTCCCTACAAACTGGTCAAGAAGATCATGATGACCTGTGTGAATTCCAGCTATAGCAATATCTCCCTTGCCGTAATGCAAAAGGCCAAAAACAAGGGATAACACGTGTCCGCAGTATACGCGCTCCCCATCGAATCCCCCTGGAGGCTCTCCGATCTGGATGAGCGCCGTTTCGACAGGCTCGTCCTCGCGATGATCATCATCTTCACGCTGTGCGGCATCATCGTGCCGTTTTTACCTGTACCCGAGATAGAAAGATCCAAGGTGGAAGCGTTACCGCCGCGTTTTGCCAAACTGCTTATAGAGAAGAAAAAGACCCCCCCACCACCCCCGCCAAAGATCGAGCAGGAACTTCCCAAGGACAAGCCAAAGGAAAAGAAACCGGAGCCAAAAAACGATATCGCCGAGGCGCGTAAAAAGGCCTCCAGATCGGGGATACTGGCCTTGCAAAATGAACTGGCGGATCTGCGGGAACATACAGCCCTGAAGAAAGTCAAGACGACCAACAAGCTGGTTACGGATGGCACCAAGGCCACCGTCAAACGTTCCATTATCGCTTCACATGCAAATAAAGGCAGCGGGGGTATCGATACATCGCGGCTGTCTCGTAATGTCGCCAGTACCAACCTGGCAGGCAGGGAAACTACGCAGGTGGAAGCACCCGTTTCCTTGGGTAAGGTAACAACCGGAATGAGTGGTGATGATCGGCTCGCGGCAAGAACCATCGAGGAAATACAATTGATCTTCGACAAGAACAAGGGGGCTATTTATTCCATCTATAATCGTGCCCTGCGCAAGAACCCGACTCTCAGGGGCAAGGTTGTGCTGAGTATTAAAATTGACCCGTCGGGTAAGGTGCTGGATTGCAAGATCATATCCAGTGAAGTCGATTCAGCCGAATTCGCCGAGAAACTCGTGACACGTGTGAAATTGTTTAACTTCGGAGCCAAGGATGTGGACACGATGGTAATCACCTATCCCATCGATTTTCTGCCATCCTGAAGCTGCTTAGCAGGCTGCTACAGAGACTACTCAGGCCCTGATCATCAGCTTACAGTCAGTTTATTCTCCAGAGTCAGAATCTGTTCTTTCATTTCGTTGGATATCTTCACCAGTTCCTGCTTGATGAAGATATTTTCGATGTTCATCTGCAGATGGAACGCAAGCTTTTCAAGGATCCTTCTATCTTCATCGGTAAATCCATGACTGCCGATCTTGTTCAATACCTGAATGGCACCGGTCACACGGTCTTTGGTGACACCATGGACAGGTACACACAGGACATTCCGGGTTACAAAGCCGGTTTTAATGGCTACCGTATCGTGGGCGCCCAGCTGCTTGTCCATATCCGTCTCCAGCTGGAAATGGCCAGTAGAAATAGCCTTTCCAACCAGAGAGTTGGAACGGGGCACGCTCACCTGGCGTTCGGTCAAACCGGTGCCGCATTGTACCCAGACGTTTTCATCGATGGGATCGAGGATAAATATGCTGCAGCGCTCGGCATTCAGGGTCTTGGGCAGGATTTCGACGAGAAACTGCAAGAATTCCTTGTTCCCGGTCTTTTTCCAGGCACTGTCGATCAGCTTCTGCTTTGACCGTAAATCCTCAAGTTTTTCCACCAGTTTCGGCCTACTCATAGGCAGCTCCGTTAGTAAAATGTTTAATGATAATGGCCCTATATCGGTTAGTATGGATATCGTCCCATTGGGATGAAAACCTTAGCGACTATTTCAATATTCCAGTAATCCACGATATTAGCCGCCTTATCTGCGCCGATTTCGCTGACAGCGAGCATCCCTGTCGAATTACCTTAATCTCTTTTTGTTGTGACACAGTTCATAATTTCAGATCACAGAATATGTGGCCAGCATTATAGCGATGGATTGCGACTGTAGAGATCATGCCAGGCTGGTGAGTATTTACGCCGTCAAAACTTCTCATTGCCGATCCAGGGCACTGATTTCGTTACCTTGCGCACGGATACGGATTAGATTACCTTCTTAGAGGAATTTATAGTGCGTAAGCGATATATGGCGTTATTCCATGATTGATTTTCGTACAGCCAGACGATCTGGACCCTGAATATGGCTTTGTTTGAAAACTCGTCACCTCTTGCATTGATCCATCCGCGGTCGATGAAATACCTCAGCAGCCATCTGCAGGCGCTCATCAAAGGCAGATTATGGCTGAAGGTATTGATCGGCATGTTTCTCGGCCTGGTCGTCGGCATTTTGCTGGGACCCTCTGTCGGACTTATCGACCCAGAGAATGCGACAACGCTGGGCAATTGGCTGGCATTTCCAGGCCAGTTGTTCCTAGCCTTGATACAGATGATTGTCATCCCGTTGGTCTTCGCCTCGGTGATACGCGGTATCGCGGCGGGTGAGGATGTCAATCAATTGCGCAAGATGGGATTGCGAGTAGTCTTGTTTTTTATCGCCACGACGGCTGTCGCAACGGCCATCGGACTCGGTGTCGGATTGTTGATCAAGCCAGGCACATCCATCAACAGCGATGTGATCCAGGCAACCCTTGGCACGAATGTATCTGCTACCGACAGTGATACAATAGCACCACCCGGTCTGGAGGAACTACCGGAAAAGCTGGTTACCCTGCTGCCCGGCAATCCTTTGAGCTCAATGGTTGAAGGCCAGATGTTGCAGGTGGTGATATTTGCACTGATATTTGGTGTCGCCCTGATCAGCATGGCGCCGAAGCAATCACGGCCTTTACTGGATCTGCTAGGATCACTTCAGGAAGTCTGTATGACCATCGTCAGATGGGCGATGATCCTGGCACCCTTTGCCGTATTCGGGTTACTGGCACAACTCACCATGAGGATCGGCCTAGAAGCCTTGCTGGGCATGGCAGTTTATGTCTTCACAGTGCTGCTAGGCCTGGCACTGCTATTTATAGTGTATCTGGTGCTTGTCTATATATTCACGCAACAGGCACCGGGGCAGTTCATCCGTCTGACACGGGAAGTCCTGTTATTGGCCTTTTCGACTTCCAGTTCTGCAGCGGTCATGCCCCTGTCCATCAAGACTGCTGAGGAAAAACTGGGAGTCAGACCGTCGGTAGCGCAATTTGTCATACCGCTGGGTGCAACCATCAACATGAATGGGACCGCCCTCTATCAAGGCGTTGCTACCATCTTTCTTGCCCAGGCTTATGGTGTTGATATCGGCATTGCGGGCATGTTGCTGGTGGTGGTGATGGCAGTTGGCGCATCTATAGGTTCGCCGGCAACGCCCGGTGTGGGTATCATCATCCTGGCTATGGTACTGACATCCGTGGGCATCCCGGCCACAGGGATTGCATTGATAATGGGTGTCGACAGAATACTCGATATGTGCCGCACGGCCATCAATGTCGCCGGGGATCTCGTGACCTGTAAACTCATGAATCAATGGATAGACAGCGATACTCAAACGGTCCGACAATCTGGAGGAAAAACCGGAGAAACGGCTTCGACAACCGAGAATATTGCAGATACCACTCGCTGATCACAACATGGCGGCATAAGCCGGACCGTATCCATGTCACCTGCGATGACTGCTAAAAAAAGGTTTCCTTGGCCTAGTAATTACAGTACTCCCATCATCATTGTGGCAATACCGAGAAAGGTAAAGAAGCCGGTCACATCCGTAATGGTGGTCAGAATAATCGAGGATGACTGCGCGGGATCCTGTCCCAGGGATGAGAGGATAACCGGGATGATCACCCCCGAAAATCCCGCCGCCATCATCGATATGACCATGGCAATGGCGATCACAATGGCAAGGCCATATGATGAACTCCACAACAACACCCCGATTGCTGTAACCAGCGCAACTGCGATGCCGTTGATCAGGCCGGCCGTAATCTCCTTTACTGCAACACGTCGCCAGTGACTTGTACCGATCTCGTGCAATGCAAGTCCGCGCATTGTCACGGCAAGCGCCTGTGCGCCCGTGTTGCCGGACTGACCGGCCACAACCGGCAGCAACACGGCAAGCGCCGTAAACTGGGCAATGGTATTCTCGAACAGACCGACCACGGAAGCCGCAACAAATGCGGTCACCAGATTGATCTGCAGCCATGGCAGTCGCTTGCGCACAACGAACATCGGTTTTGAAAATGCCCGTTCATCCTTGTTTGCACCGACCATCGTGAGGATATCCGCACTGCTCTCCGCGACAGCGGTCGACACCAGGATGTCATGACGTATAACGCCCACCAGGTTACCCGAAACATCAACTACAGGCAGGTCAGTCACCTTGAATTCATCAAATTTTGCCACAACTTCTTCACGATTTGCGGTTATCAGGACAGCAGTTCGTACCGGCCTCGCGATCGACGACAACAGGGTGCCCGGTTCACTCAAGGCCATATCCTGCAATCCCACAACCTGGTCGAGATGTCCTTCTGTATCGACCAGGAACAGCTCTCTTGTGAAACCGGGTTTGTGTTTCCTTATGCGAAGCAATGCCTCCCTGATCGTCATTTCACCGTGCAGATATATGAAATGCGGATCCATGATCGCACCGGCGCTGTCTTGCGGATATTCCAGCAACACCTGCAGCTCCTTGGACCTGACCGGCTCCAGCAGTGTGAGATACCGTTCACGCTTGCTTTTCGACATATAGGCCAGCATGCGTGATGTGCGAACGGGATCAGAACGTGTCAATAATTGTGTTGCCAAATCGTCATCAATCACGGTGAGGACATCGGCAGCGATTTCGGGAGACAATGTATCCCAGATCCTTACCGCCATCTGAATCGGTTGTTCGCGCAGCAGGATAACCAGTTCATCTTCCTTGAGCTCTGCAACGACACGCATTGCCTCGTCCGGATATCGTTGCAAATATTTCCTGTTCAGGGCCTGCATCGTATTCAGTATGCCATCCATCATAGTCGATCCTCATTCACGTTTTCGCACACCTGTCCTAAATGATAATGCTGTATCCAACATGTCAGTCAGTGCATTCCAATAGAGTCCCGCGACTGCGATCACATCTTCAGATGTATCAGCGCTCACTGGATTCATATCCCCGGCCGAGAGTGCCTCCATCATGTCCTTGTATCTCAATACACCGACCACAGTGTTATCACTTTCAACAACCGGCAGGGTCTTGAATGACTTCCATGCCTTGTAGGTTGGCAGGGTTGTTATGCCAGACCGTACGGGAATGACCTGGCTGTGTCTCTTCATTATATCCCTGATAAGCGTTTTGGGTTTCTTAGTCATTAATGTATTAAGCTCGACTACTCCCGCAAGCCTGAAATCATCATCGATAACATAAATCTCGCATCCGACCAGACCCGCGCTCTGCTCTACGCGTCTTTTTGCATCGGATACATGCACAGAGTGCGGCAAAAGAAAACTGACAGGATCCATAAACCGTCCTGCGCTATCCGTTGGATAGACCATCAATCGCTGGATCCGTAAATAATGATCTCTGGATAAATGCGTCAGCAAACGTTGTGCAAACGATTGATCCATGGCCTTGAGTAGCCTCACTGCGCCTGCCGTTTTCATGTGATCGATGATCAATGCCGCATCCACCTCATTCATGGTCTGTATGCAGCTGACGGCGTAAGGCATCATCAGCCTTATAACCACCGAGGCCGCGCGCTCAGGTGATATATCAGCCAGAAATTCACTAACAGCTTTATCCGGCATAAGCTCAAGCATTCTGGCTGCGTCTCCGGCATGGGAGTCCAGATATGCGGATGTAAGTCTGTTACTTGCTTTCATCTCTATCACTACTGTGTACCGCCAGCGTCGATACCTCTTCATCGAACAACCTCGCGGGTATCATGACCTTAGCGGCACCGCTATCAACAATAATCTTGGTAACTGTTATATCTATTATCTTGCCTGTTATCTCGCGCAAATGTATGGTGTCGCCGGGACGATAATGATGGCGCAATTCACGTGCTGCGATGATATTGGCAACGTGATTTCGCGCCCCCAGCGCAAATGCCAGTGCAAGCCCGCCTAGTGTCATGGCCAGTATGGTCGTTAATATGATGAGCAATAATGATGTGTCGATCCCGACCTGGTTGATGCCGATCATGATCGCCAGTGTCAGGATGGTTACATATACCGTCTTACCGAGCAGTTGTGACTGTGATATACGCGCCGTTGTCGCCGCAGCCTCGACCAGGTCACGGGTTAATGAACCTATAATAAGACCCGCCAGGATGATCAGGGCACCCGCCACAAGTGAGGGAAAATATTCGACAAGCTCGGATAGCCATTTGACGAATATATTCAGCTCGAGTATGTCAGCCGCCGCAACAATGAAAAACAGGATGGTAAGCCAGAACAGGATCTCGCCGATGACCTTCGCCGGTGGGTGTCTGACATTCAGCTGGACAAGGCCACTCCGTAGAGTCAAACGATGCCACACTTGATCAAGTCCGCCCGTTAAACGCACGCTCAGCATACGCACCAGCTTGGCGATCAGCCAACCGATAATTATGACGACAATGGCAGCAATCAGTTGGGGCAGGTAACCTGTGATCTGCTCAAATATATACCTGAAATTCCGCGTCAGGGTATCCAGCCAAACAGATTGATCCATGATGCCTTCCTCTACGAGAAATTCCATGTCCGTTATCCTTACAGCACACCGCGGCTGGTGAAAATATGCACTACAGGATCAATATTCCCTGTATGCATATTACAGATATGGCGTGAAGGCTATTATAACCATTTTCGCCATTTAAATATCCCGATCATGGCGCCGGTAGCCAGAAACAGGCCGATGCAAACCATCAGAAACCCGTCGGAATTTTCCGAGCCGGGTATACCACCGACATTGATGCCCAACAAACCGGTTAAAAACCCCAATGGCAGGAATATTGTGGCAACCATCGAAATGACATACATACGTTTTTCCATACGCTCGGACAGGCGGCTTACGATCTCTTCGTGAGTAAAGGCTGCACGTTCACGCGCCGCATCCAGATCCTCGATGTAGCGTGTTGTCCTGTCAGCGATTTCACGCAAAAACAGCCGGTCCTTGTCGTACAACCAGGAAACCCTTTCAGTCGTCAACCGTGACATGGCGTCACGTTGCGGGGCGAGATAGCGTCTCAGGATGACGATCTCACGTCGCACTGCCAGCAGCCGGATGCGTAACTGGTGACTTTCGGCAATCAGGACCTCGCCCTCTAGCGAATCAACCTGATCATTGATGTCATCGATGACCTTCGCCATACGTTCAACCAAGTATTCAGCCAATGTCACGATAAATTCACTTGTGGTCCTGGGACCATAACCCTTCGCAAGATCCTCACGCACCTGGTCAACGGAAAGCAGGCGGCGTTTACGGGTGGATACAATCCTGTCCTCAGTGAGCCACAGTCTGATGGATACCATATCTTCTGGATCGGCACCCGGATTCAGATTGACACCCCGCAGGATGACCAGCAACCCGCCCGCAATCTCCATAATGCGCGGCCGGGTCTCCTCGGCGAGAAGGGCTTCACAAACGATCTCGTCGAGACCGCTTTGCCGGTATAGCCATTGTTGGGACGAGTCTCCGGCATAATCGAGATGCACCCACAACAGGCCGTTTTCCGGGATCCATTGTTGGATTTCATTCCAGCCGACTGCCTTGCCGCCACCCTTGCCGTCAAGGATGTACGCGGCAACCAGTGCATTGTCGGCAGTCATATTGTTATCACTTTGGATATCGATCGCATGTGTGCAGAATTACGAGACTTATAGTATGTCGGCATGATTACAGATGTTCCTGGTAGCTGCTATGAAATTCCTCGACCCGGGCGGCTACCGTATCCGCCTTCTCAAAGCGGGCGATATGAAACAAGGCGTCACCTTCATTTACGAGCGGTAAGTTGAGTCTACCGATAATAATCCCTCCTGCTGATGCCGTTACCTCTGTCTCCCTTTCCCCGAAAGGATCGGCAATAATACCCAGGATGTCGTTCTTGTGAACACGCGCGCCGAGAACCGCCGTAACACGGAAGATACCGCTTACCGGAGCCCGTACCCAGCTACTGGATCGTGCCACAACCGGCTCAATTCTTTTTCGTGGATGCTTGCTCCTGCTTGGTGGCAACATTTCAAGATGGCGCATCACGCTGATAATGCCCCTTAAACCGGCGCGGATACATACCTCGTTGAATCGCAGCGCCTCACCCGCCTCATAGACCAGGAACGGTATCTCCTGATCTGCCGCTATCTGCCGCAGCGAGCCATCCCGCAGGTCCGCATTCAACAACACCGGGACCCCGAAGGCGTGCGCCATTTTACCGGTCTCGGCATGATCAAGATTACCGCGAATATGTGGCAGATTGTCTCGATGTATAGCACCGGTATGCAGATCGATACCATGGGTGCAATTTGCCACGATCTCTGTCATGAAAAGATTCGCAAGCCTCGCGGTCAATGAACCCTTTTCTGAACCGGGAAAAGAACGATTGAGATCGCGCCGGTCGGGAAGATAGCGTGAATGTTGTACGAGACCGTACACGTTGACTATAGGTACTGCGATCAGACATCCGCGCAGTTTTTTCAATACCGGTGACTTCAGTAGTCGTCGTATAATTTCAACGCCATTGATCTCATCACCATGGATGGCAGCACTGACAAACATGCGCGGCCCCGGTTTCATGCCGTTGACCACATGAACCGGCATGGTCATGGGAGTATGGGTATAGAGCCGTGCCACAGGTACATCAATGGTCAGCTTCTGACCAGCAGGAATTGCCGTACCATTAATCTCTATTGTGCTGGTCTCAGTTTTCTTGTACGACATAAAAGATTAACCCTGGCCGCGTGTACGCGTACTATACGGTTTGGCCTTTTTTACGATGAAATCGATGATCATCCCCGCAACATCCTTTCCGGTAGCGTTCTCGATACCCTCGAGCCCGGGGGACGAATTGACCTCGATGACAATCGGTCCGTGATTGGAACGCAGGATATCCACACCCGCGACATTAAGCCCCATGATATTTGCGGCACGTACTGCCGTTGAGCGTTCCTCCGGTGTCAGTTTTACGATAGTAGCGGTGCCGCCGCGATGCAGATTTGAACGGAATTCACCCTCCCTGGCCTGACGTTTCATCGCCGCCACCACCTTGTCACCCACAACCAGGCAACGGATATCGGCACCGCCTGACTCCTTGATATATTCCTGTACCAGGATATTGGCATTCAAGCCCATAAAGGCCTCGATAACACTTTGTGCAGCGGTCCTGTTTTCCGCCAGTACCACGCCAATACCCTGAGTGCCTTCCAGCAGTTTGATAACCAGTGGCGGCTTGCCGACTATATCAATCAGGCCTGGAATATCATCGGGGGAATGGGCAAAACCCGTTACTGGCAGGCCGATGCCCTTACGGGACAATAATTGTAATGACCGCAGCTTGTCACGCGCACGGGTAATGGCAACCGATTCATTAAGTGGAAACACGCCCATCATTTCAAACTGGCGGACCACCGCCGTGCCGTAAAAGGTGATAGATGCCCCTATCCTGGGAATAACGGCATCAAACCCTGATAGCGCCTCGGATTTGTAATACACCATCGGACGATGTGAGGCGATATTCATGAAGCAATGCAATGGATCGACAACGCGCATCTCATGGCCATGCGATTTACCCGCCTCAACCAGGCGATTGGTAGAATACAGACTCCGCTTGCGCGACAATATGATGATCTTCATTTATCTGTTCCCTTACATGTGGTCGATAACAGATGCCGTTTCCTGACAGCCACAATCCGGCACAAAATATTAACTGCCGATGAAGTTATCGATGTCTTCTCGACTTGGGCGGCTTGCCAAGCAGATAGGATGTGCCGGGATTAACCACTATCCGCCCTCTCATTGCGGTTCGCCCCAGTAACATCCTGAAGTTCATGATATCACGATCGGTCAGGGTAATTTCTATCGGCCACCGTATATCACCAATCATAACCGGTGTTATGATGACGTAACGCATCTCCCGGTGACCACCTGAATCCATCACATTCCGGATATCAACAAGATCGGCAGTACACGACTGTTCAATATCGGTACGTCGCTGCAACGGATGTATGCAAAAGCGTATCCTGTCTCTGCCGTTATCACGCAATGTTTCGATCTTGAAGGCATGCAGTGCCGAAGTTCGTGCTCCCGTATCCACCTTGGCCTTGATCCTGTCAATACCCAGCTCCGGCAATGATATCCATTCACGCCAGCCAATCCAGATCAAATCATCAGGATAATTTTCAGCCACGGATATCGACTACCCTGAAGCAATGCGTGACTGGTTCATCAATACGAATCGCAACATTACTGTAATCTCCCATAGGGGATAAAACCCAATACGGTGGCGTCATTCAATCGCTCCATGGCTATTTCATAAAAATTAATGACACCTGTAGCGCTGTCGCAAAGGGCAGGCCTGGAGAAACAGTCATGGTCACGCCGCAACGACAGTACATGAATATCTGCGTTTGTTAGTATCTGTTGCATCTGATCACCTGACATACCCGATTCCGGTTCACACTGTATGAAACATTCCACCTAGTAAATTCAGAATACTCCGTTGTATAACCTCCAGCCGATGCGGTGCGGTGCAGGCTGCCCAAATGGCATATCACAGTAGCCGTTAACAAACATATTATTGTCATTTCCATTATATTGCAGTTGATACCGGCGGGGTCAGGATTTGGAGTCACGAGATCTGTTACGCCTGACCCCTATAATATCAAAGAATACACCGGATAACGGATGAAACCTTGCTATCCGGAATATCAATCCACCTACGGTCATCAACCTGACGGGGCGGATTTCCTTGATATGCGGCAGGAACATCACAGCTACAACGAGGCGCATCAATGCAGATACAACGAATACCCCATACAATGTACTCATCCAGATATACCGTTGTCCGAACAGTTCCACTTCGGTCGGTATAACTCCACCCAGAAAACCACCGATGAGGGCGCCTGCAAAGACTGCAATACCGCTGAGCACATTGTGAAAAGCCATATACATCACCCGCTTCGCGGCGGGCACCAGATCGTAGACATAGTTGCCGGCACTGAGTGAAAATCCTCCCCACGCCATGCCCGCGACAGCCTGTACAATCAACAAATAGAAGAAGTTGGTGGATAGTATCCATAACATGGGCAACAGGGGAATCATAAACCCCGTAACCACCAGAATCAGGCGATTACCGAAGGCATCGCTGATTCGACCCCATCGGTTCAGTGCCAGAAACTGTATCAGTATCGACATGGCTGTATTGATGGTGAATTCAAGGTAGGTAAAATGCAGATCACGCAGCATATAGACCACAAAAAACGGGGCTGCAATTGCAACGGAAAGTTGCATGGCGGCAAAAAAGACAGAAAACCGCACGAACGAAGAACCTCGAAGCCGGTGCCATAATCCCTTTTGAAAGGGTGACTCAAGCGCCGCAACATGTCCCGGGGGATCATACATTTGTGACAGGTGGTACACCGATATGAACCGTGCTATGGCAGCGATCATAAAGATAATCACATAGCCGACGAGCGTGTAGTTACTGCGATCAAACTGGTCCAGAAGGGTGCCCGCCATAATGAGCGCCGTAAACGATGTAATACTGCATAAACGGGTCCGGTGCCCGAAATATCTGCCACGTCTGCGTGCTGCGACCAGATCCCCCATCAGGCTGCCCCACTGCGGGGTTGCGATGTTTGCCCCGCTGAAATAGATGATTGCAAAGCAGATCAGAATCGATAATGCATGCTCTGGAAACATGATGGGTAACATGGTCAACGGTATCAAGGACACCCCCTGTAACAATGCACCTGTAATGATGATAGGTTTTCGCTTACCCAGTCGTCTGCCAAACCAGGCAGATATCAGCTGAACGAGAGATCCCAACAGTGAAGGCAGAGTTGCCAGCACGCCGATCTGTGCCGTGGTCGCCATGAAATACAAGGCAAAGGTTGCAAAGTAGCTTTCACCACTGCCGATCATTACTGAGTAGGTGACACCGTCCTTGACGGAATGGCGCAAGGAGTTATCGATCTGTAAATCTTTAGAGTAACGACGGGGCAAGCAGGTCAACTATCAAGCATTGGAAGGTTCATAGCACCGGAATACTTGATTCAATGTCACAGATTTTCGGTGGGGATCACGCTGGGATGTACTGCATACATCATACCGGGACTCGTTAAAGAACTGCTTCGAATCCCTCGAACTGCGGCGGGCCCAGATAGATCCCTCTGGCATCTCCTGCCGATGCGTGCGCCTTGCGAAACGCTTCTGATCTGGTCCAATCTTCGAAGGCCTTGCGTGATTTCCACACTGTGTGTGACGCAAAAAGGGTATGATCATCAATGGTCGGTCCGCGTAACAGATGAAACTCGCTGAAACCCGGCACATTGTCAAGGTGGGTTTCACGGTTCTTCCATACATCGATGAAATCGTTCTCACGGCCTTTTGC
>Ga0315534_1000237_pt1 | contig 35460 bp, 32 predicted proteins | sample SalMarSW160240MG_FD_203094 | JGI IMG/M metagenome (GOLD analysis project Ga0315534, IMG submission 203094) | Salt marsh sediment microbial communities from the Plum Island Ecosystem LTER, Massachusetts, United States - Salt Marsh Sediment SW1602-40 ... | reverse complement strand
CTACACTATTAGGTTTCATAATATTTCTGATAGATTACGACTATACAGAAATAGCTAAAGGTAAGGTAAATTTACACATATAGTGGTCAGTTCCTTCATCCTAAAATTAAATAATTCGTGCCAAAGTCTGAAATAACAATCCGGAAGAATTTATTCAAGTATTGATAATGTAGTCTTGAATCTATTGGCTATGTATTTTTCAAATTTGGTTTAAAATCCTAAATTAAGTAAGGGCCATCAGATTAAAGAGAATTCTTCATCCAACCATCGGCCCCGGATTCAGTTGATCTGTTACTCAGTGGTTGAGCCACATTCTCATCGTGCGAGTGACCAAGTCGGCTGCATCTTTGTGTACGAAGTGGTCAGCATTAGGGATCGTTACCAAGGTCAGATCTTTCTCAATCCACTTCCAAGTGTCGTTTAGAGCACCTGGTAGGAGAAACCGGTCCTTGAGGCCGTGGATCATTAGAACAGGACACTTTACTGTAATCACTGGAGAAGAGTCTTCTACGTAGGGTTCCTGAGGATAGTTCGCTTTGTAATAATTGAGCATTGCCTCAAAGTCCGATTTTTTGAACGCCTCAATGTATTTTTGCCTTGCTTCTGGATCATTAACTAAGTCAGCAAGGTTATCAGCCGTTAGATTCTCGTGAGCTCCCTCTTTTTGAAAGTTTCGCGCGTATTGGCTGTTGCTTCGCTGCTCAGGATTATTAGCCAGTTCTCGCATAAGTCCTCGTGGATGAGGGAGGTTGCAGATAATGAGCCTTTCAACCCAATTGGACGCTTTCATTGCAAGATTCCAGGCGATGAATCCTCCCCAGTCGTGTCCAACGACGATTGCCTTCTCCCTATACAAATGACGAATGACAGCTACGATGTCGCCCACGAGCAGGGGCATGGCATAGTTCTCCGTGCCCTTGGGCTTATCGCTCTCGTTGTACCCGCGAAGGTCAACAGCCACAACCTGAAACTGGTCCGAAAGCCTTTCCATCTGGTGTCGCCAGGTATACCAGAAGTCAGGGAATCCATGGATCATCACCATTAGAGGCCCTTCGCCCAGAGTCGCATAGTGGATTTTGACCCTGTTGTTCTTCGCATACCCATGTTTGACTCGATCCACGAGATCTTTATTGTGCTTCATAGCGAAAATATGTGACAAATTACCTTATAATAATCATCAAGTGATCTGTATAAAAAATAGGGAATTGTTAATGGTACATTTCTTTAGGGCGGAAGACACTAAATAGTGTGGTTTCTTCCTGCGCCCGCAAAGTTAAGACTTTGTGCCAGGACCAATGGTACAGCCAAGTTACATTTTATTCAAGGTTTCGTTTGGTAGCTATGAGTTTTTCAGGCTCTGAATTCCTTCCAATCATGGCGGCTATGTTACACCTTAAAAATAAGGGCGTACCTTGCCAGCGAGAGCGGTTTTAACATTTCCTCGTACAGGCGCTTGTTAACAGTTCTATTCCTTTGGTACAAACAAAATTTCCAGATTATCTCGAAAAGTAATACTATTTACTTTCCATTCATTTTTTGGTTTATAGTATGTAAACTTCCAATAAATTGCATGATTTTCAAATTTGTGTAGATAGTAAAACCTTACAAATGATTTGCCCAGTATTTCTTCTTTGATGAATTCTATTCCAGTTGGCTTACCAAATCTCTGTTGCACCATACTCCACTGAGTATTAATTTTATTAGCAAGACCATCAATTTCAACAGGAGGCAATGGCCAATATGCTTTGGCTATATTTAGACCTTCAACAAACTCTGCTTTTAAAAAATGTTGCATTATCTTATTAGATAATGATTTCGTTTCAGATATATCCTTTAAGGAGGCTGCAGATGCTGATTGAGCCGCAACAATCATTAAAACAACTATCAAAGCCCTCATTGCTCTCATTTCTATTCTCCTATGTTAGTATTAATTAGTGATTATATAGTTTTCGTCTATTTTACAAAACTCATCAGATTGAGAAGTGAGATTATAGGTTATTAGGGGTTTTTCCCCCTGCATAAATCACCAAATTGAATGTTATCAAGAAAGCTATATAATTATAAAATAGTACAATGTTTATATTTAACACTTCATGACACAACATGAAATGTCTATAGAGTATAGAATACATATGCTATTTAAAACATCAATTTTTATTTTTTATATGAGGAAACAAAGAATCTCGATAATGTGGTGCTGATCCTTGGTACTTGAAAAGCGGCAAACAATGACTATTTTTTATATACCGCTGTAGCATTTAAAAAATATGCAGCGAAACAATGATAGACTGATCCAATTAAAAAAATATTATTATTTAAATGAATACTAGATATAAAAAATTGTGAGGATTTTCTAACTATGAAAAAGTTTATTAAACCAGAAGAGTTTGCTCGGTCCGTGTCTTCAATACCTAATATTTTACCAATTTTACCATTGCGGAATACCGTAGCCTATCCCTTCTCAATTCTCCCCTTGGCCGTAGGTATTCCACGGTCAGTGAAATTGGTGGAAGATGCCTTAAAAGGGGATAGCATTATCGGTCTTGTGGCTATGAAAGATGCCTCCATCGAAGAACCTCTGCCCGAACAGATTCATGAAATTGGTACGGTAGCGAGAATCTTCAATGTAGTTCGCACACCTGATAATACCATGCAGGTAATCATTCAAGGTATTGAACGATTTCGTGTTGAACGGTGGTTGGGCACTGAACCATATCTGCGTGCTCAGATTGCGCTCATGCCTGATGTTGTTGATCCAAACCTTGAGCTGGATGCATTACAGCGAAGCTTGAGAGACCTGGCAAAAGAGGTTATTTCTCTGTCACCTAACTTACCCGAAGAAGTGGGCCAATTCCTGGATCAGGTACATGATCCTCGTTACTTAACCTATCTGGTAGCAGCGAATGCACAATTGGATATAGAAAAAGGCCAGGAGATTCTGGAAATGGACCATATAAAGGATAAATTGCGGGCCCTCATCTCGCTCTTATCTCACGAGAAAGAGGTTTTAAGTCTTGGCCAAAAGATCCAGACAGAGGCGCGCGAAGAAATTGACAAGGCACAAAGAGAGTATTATCTGCGCCAGCAACTTAAGGCAATTCAAAAGGAGCTTGGAGAGGGGAGTGAAGGACAACAAACCGCTTTTTCTGAATATACAGAGAAGCTCGAGTCTGCTGAACTCCCAGAGGAAGCCAAAAAAGAAGCACAGCGTGAGCTGAATCGACTTGAAGGAATGTCTCCACAGTCACCTGAATATTCAGTTATAAAGACCTATCTTGACTGGCTACTGGAACTCCCATGGAATGTGAAAAGCAAAGATCAACTGGATATTACGCATGCCAGAACAATACTGGATGAGGATCATTATGACCTTCAGGAGGTCAAGGATCGTATCATCGAATACCTTGGTGTTCGAAAGCTGGTTAAGGAACGTGGCATAGAAAAAGATCCTGGAGAAGAGGCCGCAGTGAGTGAGGCAATGGGTGCTATCCTCTGTTTTGCCGGTCCTCCTGGCGTTGGCAAGACGAGCCTGGGACAGAGCATTGCCCGAGCACTTGGCAGAAAGTTTACCCGTATGAGCCTCGGGGGGATGCGAGATGAAGCAGAAATTCGGGGACACCGCCGTACCTATATCGGTGCTATGCCGGGCCGCATTATTCAGGCAATTAAACGGGCAGGTACACGCAATCCGGTTTTTATGCTCGACGAAGTAGATAAGGTTGGGAATGACTGGCGCGGCGATCCGAGTAGTGCCTTATTAGAGGTGCTCGATCCGGCACAGAACCATGCCTTTCGTGATCACTACTTGGATGTGGATTTCGACTTGAGCGATGTGATCTTTATTACCACTGCCAACCAGTTAGAGACCATCCCGGCGCCCCTGCGAGACCGTATGGAGATTATTCATTTGGACGGATACACAGAATATGAGAAGACCTATATTGCAAAGAAATTTTTACTCCCCCGTCAGATAAAGTCAAACGGTCTCAAACCAGGAGAAGTTGATTTTACAGAAGATGCTCTCAAAAAAATCATACACGATTATACCCGTGAGGCGGGTGTACGCAACCTGGAGCGTGAGATTGGCAGCATCTGCCGGAAATGTGCAGTAAAGATCGCTTCGCAGGAGATGAACCGCATTGAAATTACTCCAGAGACAGTCCGTGAGTATTTGAAAAAAGAGAAATTCGATTCCGAGTCCTCGGAGTCAGTGCAGATACCCGGAATTGCAACAGGGCTATCAGTAACACCTGTTGGTGGTGATATACTCTTTATTGAGGTAACATGCATGAAGGGTGGGGGGAAACTGATTATTACAGGCCAATTGGGTGACGTAATGCGTGAAAGCGCGCAAATCGCGTATAGTTATACCCGCTCCAAGGCCGGACAGCTAGGATTCGACCCGAGCCTTTTTGATCAGACTGACATCCATGTGCATGTACCCGCAGGCGCTATTCCCAAAGATGGGCCATCAGCAGGCGTGACTATACTAATGGCAATGGCCAGCTTATTGAGCGGAAGACAGGTTCGCAGCGATGTCGGTATGACAGGTGAAGTAACGCTGCGTGGTCGAATGTTGCCCGTAGGTGGTATCAAGATGAAGGTATTGGCAGCTCACCGTGCAGGACTCACAACCGTGATCCTGCCGAAGCGAAACGAGCAGGATCTTGAGGAACTGCCTGAGGATGTCCTAAATGAAATGACCTTTGTGCCTGTGGAATGGATTGATGAGGCACTCAAGGTTGCACTGGTACCGGACGAGCCCGTGTCCAATGAGCCTGACGATATAGATGAGATTGGGTTTCTGCGGCAACCAGCAGTTAGCCTCAATTAGATTTTCTTTGGTCCCACTATTTCATTGTGTGGCACAGAGGCATTCTCTCTTTATTCCCTGATCTATTATGTCATTATTTAAGCCACACCGTTGATGGTGTTTAGGTGGATACTCTGAATTTTTTAATCCTCTCCTCCATCTCCTGTAGGGCCTCATATGCCATATCCAAAGATACCTGTTCAAACCTCACTGAATCCCCAGGCTTTATCTGCCCTGCTAGTGGCAGATCAGCTGTGATGACGGTGGCGATTTTCCTGTAACCTCCGGTGACTATCTCAGCTAAGATGATAATTGGCTGAGCATCCCCTGGTACCTGAATGGTCCCGGAGATCACCCCTTCGGAGATTATAGACTCATCTACTTCAGGGCTTCTCTCAATGATTGGTCCGGTCAATCTGATACCTGTGCGGTCGGAATGAGCACTTACATGGTACGGGGAGCTGATAAAGGTCTTTTTCCCTTTTTTCGTGAATTGTTCATCTTGGGGCCCGAAGATAACCCTTAGACTCCATTCATTGCTGTAAAGAGGAGTCCAAGCTTGAGGAAACGTTTTTCCCCCTGTATTGAGGTGAAGATGAGGCGAAATAGCAAAAAGGATATCCCCTTTTTGGAGGGGTCTTCCTTCCAGACCGCCGAATTGAGAGGAGAGATTTGTTGATCTGCTGCCCATAACTTCAGGCAGATATAATCCTCCTCCTACGGCAAGGTATGAACGACACCCGCCCTTGATTCCTCGAAATGAAAGAACACTGCCTTTTTTTAGAATGTAAGACGTACACACATCGAGAGATTTATCATTGCAACAGGCCTGGAGGTCAGCACCAGCGACAGCGATGGCTACATCTGTAAGGGTCTTGACCTTAAATCCAAAGAGGGTGATTTCCAGACATGCCTCATTCTCAGAGTTGCCCACGAGTAAATTTGCCGTCCTCAGGGAGAAGGTGTCCAGCGCCCCACTAGGTGGAACACCATATCTCCCATAGCCGAATCTTCCATTGTCTTGCACAGTAGTGAGTGGACCAGATGCCACTACTTCAAATGTTTCTACTGCTGCCACTGTTTGAACTCCTCCTTTTCTATTGAGAAGAATCTCACCAAATTGCCCATTTCAAGGAGTGCGGGTGGCGATTTAGATGGATTGAATAGCGTCAGTGGGGTTCGACCAAGAATGTGCAATCCCCCTGGGCTTTCAACTGGGTATATAACCGTTTGATTTTTGGCAATTGCCACAGATCCGCGGATAACATTCGTCCGTGGGGTTTCTCTGCGGGGCGTGATAAGTGCATTTGGGAGTTCCGCCATATAGGGGTGCCCGGGTGTGAAACCGATCATATAGACCTGATAGATTGTTTCTGTATGAAGGTGGATTACTTCCTCAATGCTCATCTTATGGTACTGAGCTACCCATTCCAGGTCAGGTCCATAATCGCCACCGTAGACAACAGGGATTTCCATAGTTTTGGGCTCAGGGATATGGATATCCTCTATCTTTTTTTGAAAATCTTCTATTCGTTGTTTTAGCAAAGAAACATTTATCTTGAGCGGATCATAAATGATGAGGAGTGATCGGTAGGCAGGGATTGTTTCAACCAGCCCTTCTGTGGGGTTTTGTGTAAGGGTGATGTCCAACACCCGTACCCGTCGATTTACCTCAGGGCTGATTTTATCCCCTAACTCGACAATGAGGGACCGGTCACCCATAATGCGATATTTGACTATCTTGTAAGACATTGCTATTTCCTAAAGGAATTTCACTATAAAGGAATTTCTACTTCGGAGGCAAGGAGAGTCTTGTCTTCAATATGTTGTGATCTGCCAGCACCCCCAGGATGAAATATGGGTGTCATATACTTACATATTAACAAATGTTTCAATAATCCATTCGCGATACTCGAGAGGTGAATGGAGGTGATTTGATCCCAAATTCATAGTTCGACCTCAGGAGACAGCTATTCAACGTTTTTATTTGAGCATCTTCCGGATTGTAGTTTCGTATTCCGGAAAATACCGGCCAATAACCGGAAGCTCGAAGGCTCTCAGAATGCTGGTGTTGCTTTCTCGCTTAAGAAGAAATTCAAATGATTTCTCTACCAATTCCTTTGCTGAGATGTGACCACCGGCAAGTTTTTCATGATATGCACGATCGACGGTAACCCTATGAGTCGTGGCTGTTTGGCCAGCTACGGTAACCTCGAAGGTGCGATCGTCAATTTTCTTCACAGTTATCATTGTTCATCCTTTTTTCGCAGGTTCGCTCTTTCAAACCCAGAAGGGCTCGGAGAGGAGACGTGATCCCCTGACGAATGTCAACTATCATTGTATCCAATTGACGGAATCGTAAATCAATGCTTCAGATAGGTTTCCGCCTTACTCGCCGCTTGAATGCCAGATTCAACGCAGGGCATTATACCGCCGCCCATGGTCCCTGCTCCGGCAAGAAAGAGCCCGTCAATCCCTGCGGTAAAGCTAATAAACCGACCGGTGCCCATCTGATCGGGAGTCTGATCCGGCCCGTAGTTCCCACCCCGCACTGCGTTTACCCAATATTCATTAGAAAGGGGAGTAGCATACTCAACAAAATCGATGTGTTGTGAAAGCGTGGGGATGTACTGCTCGGCTGCCGCAATAAGCCGTTCCCCAATCTTTTCTTTAAGCGCTTTGTACTCCTCGCCCCGTTTCATTGAAGGAAGATGTGTCCATTGTTCAAAAAGTTCGTAGCTCGCTCCTGTGATGATCTCAAGAGTGTGATACCCCTCTGGTGAGTGCCCACCTTCAGGGTCTTTTACCGAGGGGCTGGTGATAAAGAACATGGGAAAAGCTTCAGGTTGAGTCGAGACAGGCCGTTGCGTATATAGTTTGTTGATATCATAGTCATTGTAGTGAATTATATTTGCATCGGTTATTCCCATAGAGGGCAGATCCAGATCAGTACCGATGAAGGCATAGAATGCACCACCGGACGGGCGCATCTGTATAATTTTCCTTTTGATTTTAGATGGCACCAGCTCAGAATTAACCAACTTGCCCAAAGTAACAACAGGGTCAACATCACTGATCACTGCACGTGTGGTGTATTTCTCACCGTGCTCTGTCTTGATAATGAACTCATTAGCCGTTTTTTCTATGGAGACAACCCGCGAATTATTTTTCAGTTCGGCACCGTGATCCTTTAGCCCATTTACAAAGGCATCTCTTAGCGCACCGCTGCCACCGCAAGGATAATATGCGCCCTTCAGGTAATGTGCCCACACCATGACGGCAATAATAATCGAGGCCTTTGCAGGAGGAACTCCATAGTCACCACAAGGGGCGGCGAGCGCGGCTTGCAACCGCTTATCGGATGTTACATCATTGAGTAGCTTCTGAAAGGGAACACGCGAGTATTTCATCATGACCGGGTGCCTTACAATGAAGATGAGCATTTGTAGAACACCTTCACCCATCGACTCGGAAGCCTGCGTGGCCTTTATAATCTTTTCAAAGACTGTGAAGAATTTGTATATTCCACGCTCCTCTTTCGGGAAATCATTGATGAGTCGTTCTATGAATCGGTTTTTTCCTTTACAAACACGGAGTTCATAGTCCGGAAAGACATAGCGGTCGAATCCTTCCGGATTCAGCTCAACAAACTTCATTGACTCACGTACTCCTACCTCATCAAGCAATTTCCAGAAGCGATCCTCTCTTCCGAGTTCTCCGAGGTAGTGTAGTCCTGTGTCGAAAGTGTATCCTTTCCGGCGGAACGGATTCAGGTATCCGCCGAAAGACGGCATAGCCTCAAGAAGCATGACCGAATAATGTGACCGCGCGAGCTTGAGTGCTGCCGACAACCCTCCTGCACCACTGCCTATTATTATTGCGTCATAGTCAGCCATTTTTTGCCTCCTTACGGTATTGTATTATACTGGGAAAGTTTTTTTACTCAACTCCTGGTTTGTAAAATATAATCCCATAATATGTGTGCATCATAGCAGATCATGGTCAAAAGATCACGATTTAGAAGATCCTAACTGTCGTATTTCTGGAGGGTTTATCCGCCGTCTTTCTTGCCCGCCGGTTTTATGGCGGGTTTATCCGCCGTATTTGTGGCGGAATGGCGGACTGACCAACCTGATCCCGTAGAATAGTTAGTGGGGCCTTGCGCCACATCAAAAGTATCTTTTTAGCCATAAGAAGGAGTGGTATCGTGCCCTCTGGCAGACAAAAGATCACGATAAGCATTTGAGAGCCTTTCAGAAATTACTTTTGCCAGTCGCTTGAGAACCATAAGACCCACTTCAGGGTGAAGATTAAATATTGCATCTAATTTCTCTTTTTCGATCTTCACCACCTTTAAATCTGTAGCACAGACACCAGAGGCAGTACGGAGCCCAGATTCAAGCATGCTCGCCCATCCAAATACTTCACCTCGATCTATGAGGCTATAGGTGATACTGCCTCCATTTTCTATTACCAGCTTAATACTTCCCTCCTCCAGAATATAGAGACAGTCAGCTACATCCCCCTTTTTGAATAGCACTGCATCTTTTGCATAGTTCTGTTCAGAGCAAATATTAACTATTTTTTCCATTATTGTGGGATCAATCCCTTTAAAAAGATCTATTTCTTTAACGATCATTACCTCACCCCCTTTTAGGTTTCGTTACACACTATTATTACATGATAAAGATAAAATACTTACCAATTAAGTAACTTCGCAAATAGTAATGTTCAAGGGAGGCGCACGAGGGCTTTTGAAAAGTGTGTATCAAAAAACTAATCATGGAAGAGCAGCGACAATCTTACGGTATTCATCCTCTGTGAAAGCCCGAAGGGTCTCCGTGCGGACGGCACCCGTCGAACCAATGGCGAGAGATAATTTAGCTGCTGTTTCATCGTCTGGGCCTTCAGCGACGACGACACTGTCGTACTGTCCCATTACAAGGTAAAACTCTTTCAACTCTGCCCCCATGGCCTGAAATACTTTTTTAACCGTATCGAGACGGGTGGGACTATCCTTGATGTTTTCTATGCCTTTTTGGGTATAACTAACTAGTATGATATAGGTTGCCATTCTATCACCTCCTTTCATATATGCTCCCAGGCGCCTCCCTTAAGATACTGCGTAAAACTCTCACCAGAATAGCTACATTCTGTGAAAAGCGAGATTCACATATTTTTTTTGATGTGTTTCCTCATGACAATTGCCTTTAAAGATGGCAATAAACTCTCCACTGTACTTTTTAAATTGATAATAATGTCTATCGAAAGCAAAACCTGTGCTGACTGCGTTGAGATTTATACAATGTCTCATTTGAAGGTTGCGCTATATTTTAAGGGTTTTACAAAGAGAGGTTGAAAAGGAAAAACCTATAGGAATAGGTGAAATGCTAACAGTTGGCATATATTGTGGCGACAATTTCAGTGCTTGAAATGTGATATGTAATAGGAATAATTAATAATCGTGTATAATTTATGATGTTTCATATAGATTTGGGTGGATTCATTTCCACAATTCCCTCCTCGGCTACTATTATAGTGTGTGGAGGGGATATTCAAAATGAATGTCCCTCATATTAATTAGGATGTAATAGTGGTATATTGTCAAGTAAAATCTCATTGAACCTTCGTGGACCCGAACGTGTGTGCGAAAGTACCAAAATAATGTGCAGCATTTAAGTTAAATTAATAGTTCAAAAATACAATATATTTGTTTGTAATTACATAGAAATATAGATTAATAATAAAGGTATGTCCTAAGAGATTGAGCATGGAGGCAATTCATTTACGATACGGAGGGAGACCGGAGATACTTATCCCGATTATCTTCTTTGTTATCGTGGTGTACGAGCAGAGTGAGCCCACGATTTCCGTAAATCCGCACACTTTCCCCCTTTTCAATAGGAGCGCTGTTTTCCGCTACCTCAGCCTGCCATAACTCACCGCGAACATGGACATAACCCGAGGGAGCCAATCTATTTTCTGCGATACCTCGTCGCCCTATCATCCAGTTTGCAGATCCTTTATGGCTTCGGTCATAAGCTCGCCATGTAAGGGGAAAAAGAACTATATCTTTGGCAATCCAGAATGCGATAAGGCCCCAAATAAACCACGCAGGAAGGCTCACCCATCGCTGAACAAGAATCAGCATTAAAATGAGCAGCACGATGGCTGGTAATTGGAGGAGGGTGTATCTCACCACAATTCGAGATGACCATGCTCTTCTATTCATGTTTTCTTATAACCTATAGTTTGAGGGCGTACCTTAAAGCATTAAAAAAAACCCAGAGGATACATAAAAGACACACTCTTATTTTACTCCGTGAAGCACGGTCCTTTGTGTCGCTTTTTATTTTTTTTCAGGATCAAAAGCTGATCACCAAATCATTTGACTGCTGTTTCAGAACCTACCATTCCCTTCCCGCCATCTTTGTGGCGGAATGGCGAATATGGGCTTATTCACATAATGTATGTACCTATGGGATGGACATTATTGTAGAGTAGTGCTGCCAGAATATAGCAATTGCAGTCATGAGCCGCATGGGCTTTACTGGCTTTCCTTCTTCAAGCTCATATTTATCATCACCTAAAGCAAATGTTCTGGTTTTCGAATTCATATATGTATCAGCGTGATAAAAGCTGTTACGAATAAAACGAATTAGACTAAACTCCCTTACCATGCGGCGCAATGTATGATTATCGATATTTTTATTTTGTAATATATGCTCATATGCATCTTTAAGGTGTTTTATTTTCTCATCCTGAAAAAGCTCACCATGCGTTTCTCGCACAAACTTTTCGAAAATGTTACAAACGACAAAAAGACCACCAATATTCAACCAGCGTATATATTCTTTGTGCATGCCGTCCTTACGTGACAACGAGCGATATTTTACAAGAAAAGGATTTGATACGTTGGATAATTCTGTTTTAGCGGTGTCCAAACTGCTGTGTGCGAGAAGATCAAAGTGATACACGTGAATGATGTTTATAATATCTTCAATGAATGTTGATAGCTGCACCTTTCCATTGTCCAATTGCCTTTTAATATCCTGTTGAACTTTTTCAATATCAAATAAAGTTTGCGCTATTGTCGTCACTTCGAGGCCTCATTTAAAAATGTCGTATTTATTTCACATACTCATTGTAAAAACTAAAGAAAGCCTTGTCAATTCATGGTTTAATCACCCCATCAAGTACTATTGTTTTGTGCACATAGCAAGCTTTTGTTTTCGCTTTAGAACTGTTTTTTGATAGCATGGTGGAATGAAAAAATTTTCTAAGACATAGAAGTGCTTGGTACACAAGGGGAATGAAGTGATTTTTACACGAACGCATACTTTTTGAAATAGCACCAGGAAAAACCTAAAAATTATGTCTCTTTAAAAAATTCAAAACGCAAGAGATATATTCTTTCGGCTGATGTTCGTAGGTGTTGTGACCACAGTTTGGCAGGATTGCAAGTTCTCCATTGGGAAGGCAACGATAAAATGCGACAGCCTGTTCAACATCAAAAAGGAAACTCCTATCGGGATACAGTACAAGGGCAGGGCATGTAACCGATGGTAATAGATTTCTCAGATCAAAAAACCCTGTGCCGTAAGCCCCACCATATTTACAAAATTGATTGAAAAATGCTTCAGCATTCTCTCCATGCCAATCAACCAGCTTTTTTTTAATCTCTGGCTCCAGATCTTGAAATAGATTTGTAAACTTCAAACTGTTCAGTTCCCGCATAGTCATTTTACTGTAACACTGGGTACTTGAAACGACAATCGTGGAAATATGATGGGGATACATGGCGGCATAGTCTATCCCAACAACTCCTCCCTCACACTGACCAATGATATGAAAAGAATCAATATCGAGAAGCTCCTTCAACATGGCCAGCTCTTTAACGCTCTCAGAACGAAATGTATCACTGATATAAAATTCTTCAAAATCAGCACCCTTTTCTGATTGTCCATACCCTCTTCTGTCATACATGACTACCCTGTAACCTTTTTCAACCAAGGGTGGATATATATCTTTCCATATTTTTGTGCAGCCAAAACCATGGTGGAGAAGCACGATGGTATCACCAGAGCCATAAATCTCGTAATATATCTTCATTCCATTTATCTGTTCGAAAGGCATTCATATCTCCATGTTGGGAGTAACATTTTTTCTTCGTTTGAATGATTAACAGATTTTATTATATTAATTGGGGAAGGCCTATCAGGTCTTCCCCTTGTTTTCATCAGGCTATGACGAGAAAGGCGTGGGCTCAGGGCTAAACTCTTCACCATTCACTATTTCGATGTGAATAATGAAAACCTGACCCCATCGTCTTTGCTAACGTATCATTTCATTAATGACCTCTCTCACAGATGGTGTATCAGAGACCAGACCAGCCACCTGTCCGGCAGGTAATAAGCCGGCTTCCAGGTTCCCCTTAATCCATGCATCTTCCATAACTTGTCTGGTAAAACCTGGGCGGGTAGACTCTTCCCCCTTTATCAATCTTTCAACGAGGCTCGTTCGTAATGCACGGATTTGGAATCGTCCCATATTCACAAGGCCTGTTCCTGTTTCATCAGAATCAAGAATTGTGGTTTTATAGATAGAATGAGCGATACACTCCTTTGTTGCAATAAAACGTGTACCCATTTGCACTCCTTCCGCACCAAGAGCCAAAACAGCCTTATATCCGCGAGAATCTCCGATGCCACCGGCTGCTATGACTGGAATCTTCACAGCATCGACTACTATGGGCACAAGCACCATGGTGGAAACGCCCTTAAACCCCTGTACTCCGCCTGATTCCACCCCTTCTGCCACGATAGCATCGGCTCCTAATGCCTCAGCACTCTTTGCACCCTCAACTGTGGGAGATACAACAATAACTTTTATACCTAAATCATGCAAGACCGGAATGAGCCCTTTGGGCGAACCTCCAGAAACAGTTACCACTCTCACCCCTCCTTCAGCTAAAACCTCCACAAATTTTTGAGCTAAAGGGTTCATTACGAAGATGTTTGAACCAAAAGGTTTGTCTGTGAGCTGCTTAGTCGCCTTAACTTGATTCCGCAAAAATTCTGGGTCCTCTGTAAAGGCAGTAGCTAATAGGCCAAATCCCCCAGCTTCAGATACAGCAGCAACGAGCTCAGGATTACAAATAACCCCCATTGCGCCCTGAATGATAGGATATTGACTACCGAGTAATGCTCTCACTCTTGACATGGCATTTCCTCCTTTCAAGCACGCTGAGTGCCCTGTAACAATGCTGAATTTCCTTTTTGAGAGGAAATTATAGGATGAGTGAGGCCTGTGAATCAAGAGAAAAGGGTATATGAGATATTCATGTGTGGGTCACATGTTGTAGGTGTTTGTATGGATGATAGTTGAGTCGTGAAAGGAGGGGGTGAGGGCTCCATTCTTCACCATTCCCTATGTCAACATCAAGAATGATGATCTGATTCATCATCTTTTCTGTACCTTATTGTTTTTACAATTAAACAGGTTTTGCTTTTTTCCAGACTAAAGGCTATATTTTTGTTGAAACCTTCATAAGATGTGAGAGAAAAAAATAGGGGGTATTATGGAAAAACTCATCATCACCGCGGCTATTACAGGAAGCAGGATTACTCGTGAGGCAACGCCCTATATTCCCATCACGCCCGAGGAGATTGTAGCATCGGCCATAGAATGTGAGCAAGCAGGAGCCTCCATTGTACATATTCATGTGAGAGATCCGAATACAGGCCTTGGGACTCAGGATATTGCCCTCTTCAAACGGGTGGTGGAGCCTTTGCGGGAGAAAACAGGTCTAATTCTATGCCTTACCACAAGCGGCATTCCCGGAAGAAATCTTCATATCGAGGAGAGACTTACACCGTTGGAGTTGAAGCCCGAGCTTGCCTCATTTGATGCGGGATCCATCAACCTGGGCGGATCGGCCTTTATAAATACTCCTGAGTTTCTTGAGGCTGCTGCCCTTCGTATGAAGGAAAAGGGGGTGAAGCCGGAGCTTGAGATCTTCGATGTGGGAATGATGATCACCTGTCTGCGTATGCGAGAGGAAGGCTACCTTACCGATCCACTTCACTTCCAGTTTGTCCTCGGTACTCCCTGGGGTATTCCTGGTACCCCAAAATCACTGGTCCACCTCCTTGACTATATCCCCGAGTCATCCACCTGGTCCGTGATTGGAATCGGAAAGGCGCAACTTCCCATCTGCATGATGGGACTTATTTTGAATGGGCACATCAGGGTTGGCATGGAGGATAACATCTACTACAAAAGAGGTGAACTCGCAAAATCCAATGCCCAATTTGTGGAACGGATTGTCAGGATTGCAAAAGAGTATGGCAGGGAGGTGGCGAGCTCAAAGGAGGCCAGGAAAATTCTCGGACTCAAAAGAAGGCCGTAAAAAAAAGCGAAATCATTCAACGAAAGGAATGTGTATGAAAATAAGTAGAGTAGCCTGTGTGGGGGCTGGGCTTGTGGGTCAGGGATGGGCGGCCATCTTTTTATCACGAGGCCTTGAGGTGATCATGCAGGATATAAGCCAAGAGATACTCAATGAATCGATGAAACAAATCTGGCTGAATTTGAAGTTTTTAGAAACCCAAGGCCTTGTGCCAAAGGGAAGTGTTGAGGCAGGACGGGACAGGATACAAACAACCACCGATATTGCCGATGCGTGTGGCCATGCAGACTACGTTCAGGAGTCCGTGCCAGACAACTATGAGATAAAGAAGCGTGTATTCGAAGAAATGGATGCCGCTGCCCCGGCTCATGTGATATTGGCTTCCAGTGCTTCAGGATTACTGATGACCGATATCCAGGAGGTGACTATAAGGCCTGAGCGTTGTGTGCTTGTGCACCCAGTACTTCCCGTGCACCTTATACCCACCGTTGAGATCGCTGGCGGGGAGAAGACCTCCGCCACAACGGTCCAGAAAGCACGCGAGTTTATGGAACGGATGGGCAAGAGCCCTGTGGTGCTCAGGCGGGAGGTCCCAGGGCATATTATAAATAGACTTCAGGCGGCTTTGTTGCGCGAGGCGATCGATCTCGTTGACAAGGGTATCGCGAGCCCGGAAGAGGTGGATAAGGCCTTTTGCAGGGGAACTGGACTGAGGGATCCTGTTGTAGGCCCTTTTCTGCGCATGCATATTGCCGGGAATGGGATCGAGGATTTCATAGAGAACTTCTCCCAATCATATCGCTATAGGTGGGAGACAATGGAGACGTGGACCTCTATACCCCCTTCAGCCATCGAGGCAGTGGTAAAAGGAACGAGAGATATGGAGATTGTATGCGAAAAGTCGTTAGGCGAAATGAGGGCATGGAGGGATGAGATGCTCGCAAAAATACTGAAACTGATGGAAAATAATTAAGATGTTATAGCTTACCCTTCATCTCTTTATTCAAGGCTTGCCCGCCGTGCGTCGGGCGGGCCTATCCGCCGTCTTTATGGTGGATTTACCTGCCGTTAAAACATTTTATTTCATAATTCCCCAAAAACGATTTACTAGATCACAAGGCTTACTCGATGAACCTCATGTTTGCTGGCGAAAGAACATTTGAGCTTGACATAATTAGAGTAAATAATTAAATTATATTAAATTACTATAGATTAAATTAGTATAAAATAAAATTATCTCAAACAATAGATTGGACCCAGAAAAGTGATTAAACTTGAGAGGTCTGCAATAAATTCCACAATATGCCAATCAAGGATGTTTTATGGAGAAAGTATCCAATGAGACTATCAACCAGAAGTCGGTATGGAACAAGAATGATGATAGACCTGGCAGAGCACTATGATAAAGGGCCCATACCGTTAGGCGAAATTTCGAAACGTCAGGATATATCTGTAAAGTATCTTGAACAACTTATTATACCCTTGAAGCGGGGCAATTTCATAAGGAGTGTACGAGGCCCCAAAGGTGGTCATATACTTGCAAGGCCACCAGAAGAAATAAGTATTGGGCAAATTGTTACAGCGCTTGAAGGCGGAACTGAACTTATAAATTGCATAGGAAATCCAAGTGAATGCGGACGGGCGGATAGTTGTTTGACCCGTTGCATCTGGAAAGATGTATCAAAGGCGATCTATGATCAACTCCATTCCATCACCTTGTCTATAATACTCGAAAACGAGAAGAGCGTTTAAGATTGCTGTTTTAATTTTTTTCGTGCATAGAACCGAAATGTTCTCATACGCAAGACGAACAAAGGAGACAATGAAGATCGTTTCCATTGCCATAAGCAAGAAAAAGGGGACACGAAAGGGCCAGATTGATAAAGCCACTCTTATTCAGGATCACGGTCTTGAAGGGGATGCCCACGCAGGACAGTGGCACCGGCAGGTGAGTTTTCTTGCCTCTGAAAGCATTGAAGCATCAAAAAGAAAAGGCTGTGATGTAACCTTTGGAGACTATGCTGAAAACATTGCTACAACGGGTATTAACTGGCAAAAGGTCCCTGTGGGCACCCTGATACATCTGGGAAAATCAGCCATTGTAAAAATTACACAGATCGGCAAGGAATGTCACAAGAAATGTGCCATTTACTATTTATCAGGGGATTGCATAATGCCTAAAGAAGGGATCTTTGGCCGTGTAATTAAAGGAGGGAAAATACATCGTGGCGATATGGTTCGGATTATTCGCGATCTATGAGGCTGTTATATAGGTGACTATGGATAATTTACTTCTCATCCTGATAATAATTGTAGCTGGTACGTATAGTATCAGGTGGTTTGATAAGCTCCTGAAAACACAACAGGACGCTGCTGTTGCAGGTGTTAGGTATGCACTATTGAGACACCATTATGTAAGCAATCAGAAATTTCGGTAAATGACATCTACCTCAAGGCCTAAACAGCGGTTTGTGAATGTTCACTGAAAGGAGGTGATAGGAATGAAACGTTTTATGATTCCGAGAGTAGCTCATTGTAGCGAAGGCTGCCAATGATAGTCCCGGGCAAGACTTTAAACTGCCCAGCATTTCATTTTATAATTTTAGAAACGATGATGCATTTTTTTGCCTTCGAAATGTGTTTTTTAAGGAAAAAATGAAGCCCTCACCCATTTGGTCCTTCCTTTCGGTAAAAAGGCCAAGGCTTGAAAAAGGGCGATGCGCCTGGCATTGGACAGTTGAGTATATTATGGAATAGTTTTTAATCCTCATCAAGTGATGTCCCCATAGGTAGCAGGCTATGGCACATGAAGGCTGGATCAAGAATTGACTTCTGCGTAACCAACTAATTAACCTTTGACAACCAGAGAAGGAGGGTTGGCATGAGTTCTAAACTACTGGTGATCATCGCAACAGGCGAAAACGAAAAGGCTTTAACAGGCCTGATGTATGCAAGTCGGACGCTTACTGAGGGGTGGATGGATAAGGTAAAAGTAATTTTTTTTGGTCCGTCCGAGCGGCTCCTTGTTGAAGACGAACGTATAGCTCAAGCTGCGAAGAAAATTGGTAGTATCGAGAAACCGATCGCATGCAAGTTCATATCCGACCGTGACGGCATTACTGAAAAAATAGAGGATTGTGGGGTGAAGGTAGATTATGTGGGCACGATAATATCGGAGCTAATAAAAGATGGATATGTGCCAATGGTATTTTAGGGCTCCTCCACAGCATGTATGAGGTCTAAACGAGTGAGCTTTACATCGCCGAAAGCAATTCACATCGAGGGAGTTATCTACGGTTAACGAGTGCGCTTAACTACATGCTAATAACCTGTAATCTCAACAAATTATAAAGTATCTATGATACTTTATAATTTATCACACCAAATTCACTGATCCCACGTTTTCAAACCGACCTTTCCTGACGCCAGAGCTGATATTTACGAACCAGTGCGTACGTGCCCATGGCACGCTCTGCCGTTTCAAAAAATGGAATTCCGGCCTGACAAAACCTTTGAGCAAGGCTCCGGTCGAACTCAGGGATGCTTACCATGATAAAGGGCTTAGGAGATTCTTTGCTGACCTGGATCATTGATTCTGTGTAGAGAAGATTGGTCTCCGGAGTCAGCCCTCTCCCCACAATTACCAAAGCATCTACTCCTGGATCCGCAGCAGCAGCTCGAGCAGCCTGGACGTAAATTTCTATCTCTAGTGCTGAACTGAGACCCAGATCAATGGGATTGCGAAGACTCGTCCCTGTTGGAGGAACGAATGTGGCGAGGGTCGAACGGGTCTGGATAGAGAGTTCTGCCAGCCTAAGCCCCGAATTACCACAGGCCTCCGCAGCGGAGACACCTAACCCACCAGGCCCAGAAATAATGGCCATGCGATCCCCTAGGTGAGAAGGAAGTAAGGCAAAGCCCATCAAGGTATCCACCCATGCCTCGAAGCCTACAACTGGAACAGCCCCGCTCTGACCAACTACACCCTTCCATATCTCACGTGGGGCAGTCAATGCCCCGGTGTGCGAGGCAGCTGCCTGACACCCCTCAGGATTTAAACCCAGCTTCCATATAATCACTGGTTTCTTCAGTGAGGCATTTTTCAGAGCGTTGAGAAAAGATACACCGTCCTTAATTCCCTCCAGATAGGCTCCGATGACCAATGTCTCAGGATCCTTTCCTAAGTAGGTTAAAAAATCCGTACTTGTGAGGTCGCATTCATTTCCCAGACTCACTACCTTACTGAAACGGATTCCCTTATTGGAGGCCATAACCCCCAGGATATTGGTCAAGGAACCACTATGGGAAATGATGGACACGGGCCCTGGTTCCCTTGGAAGTTGCGGGAAGTTAGAAAGACCTGTTTTTGGAGAGTAGAGCCCCATGCAGTTCGGCCCGAGAATACGCATCCCGGTAGACTGGGCAACACGTACAAGTTCCTTTTCCAAGGCTATGCCCTCATCGGTACCGGTCTCCTTATATCCCGCTGTGAAAAGCACAGCTCCCTTAACTCCTTTGTTCGCGCATTCCTGGATAACTGAAAGAGCTTGATCGTATGGGACGAGTATAATGGCGAGATCCACTACCTCGGGTATGGCAGAGATGCTGGGATAGGCCTTGAGCCCATCGATCTCTTTGGCCTTTGGGTGAACAGGGTAGATGTTCCCTGGAAAGCCTTGATCCAGGAGGCCCATGAGGAAAACTTTCCCACTCTTCATTCCCCTGGGCACGCCCACAACGGCCACTGATTTGGAGTTGAAGATAGCATCTATTTGTGCAATCAGTTCATGTGCATTGTCCATAATTCAGCTCGCAGTTAAACAAAAAAGAGATTGTGGATTCATTTTTATCGCAAGAACCACTCCTTACTCCAGCACAGTGATGTTTTTCTTTCTACACATATCTTTGAGCACCTTGGGCCATACCGTGACGCTCACCTCTCCAAGGTGTGCCTTCTTAAGAAGCAACATAAAGGTGCGCGACTGCCCAATACCACCGCCAATACTGAGAGGAATGTCGTTGTGTATAAGTCCCTGGTGATATGGCAACGTGAGAAAATGGAGTTGTCCGGTAATTGTAAGCTGTTTCTTGAGGGTGTCGGCATTCACGCGGATTCCCATAGAGGAAAGCTCGTGCCTGCGCTTCGTTACCGGGTTCCAGACAAGGATATCACCATTAAGTCCGTGCATAGGCCTATTCTCTGTGGACTGTGTCTCCGTGACCCAGTCATCATAGTCTGCTGCCCTCATTTCGTGCGGATAGCCGTCCCTGAGTGTCCAGCCAATCCCATAGATAAAGATTGCTGGGTATTCCTTAAGGATCTCTGTCTCGCGCTGCTGACGCGGTAGATTCGGGTACCTCTCAAGAATATCCTCGGCATGTATGAAGGTCAGTTTATCAGGCAGGTTAGGGTACTTGTTCGTTTTTAACTGTGGAAAGAGCTCCTGGACATGGGTCTCGGCACCCTTGAGAACTTTCCAGATCTTCTCAATCACCTCTGTTAAAAACTGCAAGGTGCGCTGCTTCTCAGTAATCACCATCTCCCAGTCCCACTGGTCCACATATGCACTGTGATCATGATCAAGGAAGTAATCCTTTCGCACGGCGCGCATGTCAGTGATAAGTCCCTCGCCCACCTCCATCCCGAACTGCTTCAGGGCCATGCGTTTCCATTTGGTTGCAGCCTGCACAACCTCAGCTTCGATCGGATTTTTATCACGATCGTTCGGAATGTGAAACTGGATTGGGGTACGGGATCCGTCCCGATCCAGATAGTCGTTGACTCCGCTATCGGACTCCACGATCAGTGGAACCGTAACCATCATCAGATTGAGCTCCTTGCACAGATTCGCCTCGATGTAGGTTTTTACCGAAGTAATTGCCTTCTGGGTTTCCTTTGGGGTGAGTAACGGGCTGTAATCTTCGGGCAGGATTCTTTTAAGCTTGCCATAGTCGCCGATACCGGGCCCTGCCAAGTCTGCTCTCTTGTCTGCCATTGTGATTTCCCCTTTTTTAAATAACAGTTGTTAAATTGAACGGAAGCCTACCATCGACGCATAGAAATCTCAATCACATTTTTTTAAAAAGCAGTCCTCTTTTACCGTTGACCGTTTATACCTTGAGTTAATGTATTACTCAAGAGGTTTGAAGTCAGGAATTTGTTTTTCACCATTTTGCATAGTAACGTAAATAATGGACCTCACCTTAAATAATAGTTACAAATATTTCTCTCTCTTTTTTCCCGCTGTCTGTCGGGAGGGCTTGTTTTAAGTTCTAATGAATTGCTATACGATACCTATTTTAAAATTGGGACTATGGGGTTGCATTGTAAGAAAAATGTAATTATAAACTGATTTGATTAAAAAAATAATTTACGATTCGGGCACATAAAAAATTTAGGAGATTGAACATGAAACTCAAAGATGCAGTGCTTTCCAGAAGAAGTATAAGGGCGTTTCTTCCTGACCCTGTACCGCGAGAGAAGATTATAAAAATCGTTGAAATTTCCCGGTGGGCACCCTCCTGGGGAAATATTCAACCGTGGGAGATCGTTGTAGCGGATGGTGAGAAGACAAAGCTTCTTGCCAAGGCATTTGTAGATGAATCAAAAAAAGGTATAAGTCCTCAACCTGACATAAACATGCCGGTTGAATATCCCGTGATTCATAAAGAGAGGTACGTCTCGCTTGGAAGATCCCTTTTTACAGACATGGGAATTGCCAGAGAAGACAAAGAGGCACGCAGTGAACACTATTTGAACATGTATCGATTCTTCGGCGCACCGGGGGTCATATACCTTACCATTGACGGAGGTCTCAATGAGCCTTATGCCTGTCTGGACATTGGGTCCATAGGAACTACAATTTGTTATGCCGCAGTTCAGGAGGGGCTTGGGACGATCTATCTGGCTGCGTCAATGCATTATCCTTATATCGCAAAAAGAATCCTTCAGATACCTGAATCAAAGAAAATTGTTATCGGCATTGCCATCGGAACGCCTCATCCAGAAGCTCCGGCAAGCCTTTTCAGGAGTCAACGAGAGCCTGTAGAAAAAATTATGTGTTTTGCTGATAAAACTCCTTAAATCTCTTTTTTATGAGTCATATGCACCTATCGAGGAGGTCTTTGGATAATAATAATCCTTATTCCCATGAAATCTTGTATTGCTATAAGCGCTTTGGCTGGTGAAATAATAATTCACTTTTGACCGTAAAACCCTCCTAACACAAGATGTCAGCTCCTTTACCCAAACCCCTTTCTTTCCAAGCTACTCAACGTCCTTGACGCCAACAAAGCTATTTATTTGCTGCCTTACGTAACGTTAAGCGATTTCCACATCAACGTTTTCTTTCACTTTCATGGCGTTATTTCATTGTTTAAGGATGCTCCGCTTTACAAAAGATGATTCTCAAATGTGACTTTAATTTTTCAGAGCTTACTTTACCTGCGTCGATGGTTGACCAAAACCATACCCAGTGTGACTAAGGCAAGTGCTACAATAAGGCCTGGACTAATTCCCTCTCCTAAGATCAGGGCACCGCTTATGAGTACACCAAAGATTGGAGTGAAAAAAGAAAAGGCGTGAAGGAGACTTACGGGGTAACGGTGAATCAGTTCGAACCAGAGGAGATAGCTGAGGAAAGCAATTATGATACATTGATAAAACACTGAGAAGCCCGTTATCAAGGAAAAGCCGGACAAAATGGGGTCTTCTACGATGATACTCATAAGGAATAATAAGGGCGTAGAAAAGAAAACCTGGTAGAAAAGGGTTTGCAAGGGTACGGTCTGATAGGATAAATATTTTTTTAAATAGACGGTTGTGGATCCCCAAATCGCTCCACTGGCAAGGATTATGAGATCACCGGGCAAAGCACTGAGAGAAAAAGAGCCCAAATCTCTCATGAAAAGGGCAACAACACCAGCAAAAGCCATGATGAGACCTGCGGCTTTCCAGAGATTAAGCCGGTCACCTTTGAGAAAGAAATGTGCTTCGAGGGCTACAAAGAAGGGAGCGGTGTAAAGGAGTACATAGGTTCTGGAAGCCAGTGTGTATCCGAGTCCTACATAGATTAAGCTAAATTCAAAACCGAATAAAAGTCCGATTACTAAGCCGTGAAGAAGGACGCTTTTAGAAGGAAAAATAGTAATCCCTTTGGCCTTCATCCAGATGTAAATGCATAAACTGGCTACGAAAGAGCGAAGCCCGGCCATAAACAAAGGGGCAAGCTCGCGGGCTCCGATCTTAATGATTGCCATATTAGCTCCCCAGATCATGGCGAGGAATAAGAGAACGGCTATCGGTTGCCAGCGAAGTTGTGCATGGTACATAGTGACTGTTTAGCTTAAAATGATAATAAGGGCTTTTTAAATATGAGAGAATAGGAAGAATATGGTTGTGTGTCAAGTTTATCAAAACAATGAAATAGTGAGGAAGTAAGGACAATCAAAAAGAAATAGGGTACACTGTCAAAGAAAATAGGAAGCCTACACAAAAGATGGCAATTAAAAGGGCAAAGCCTTAATGATATGCTATTACTCTATCACCATAATTGTAGTCTACTGTGCATGAAGATGGTGATTACTTCAATATTCGGTGGGCAGCCTCTAATTTTTTAGGTATGGGAACACCATAAGGACAAAGCTCCATGCATTGCTCACAGCCGGTGCAGGCATCGGCCTTTACCGCTAGTGACTGGTATTGCTCTCTGGCCCAATCCTTAAGGCCATAGAGTATATAGTAGCCTTCAAAGCGAAGGATATCAGGGATCGGCACTCCTTCAGGGCAGGGAAGGCAATACCCACAATTCCTGCAAAATCCTTTACCCGCCTCTCCGACAATTTTCATAAGCTCTTTAATCTCATCTGCATCCAACCCTTTAGGTTCTCTACCCACCTGAAGATTCTCATGAAGCTCGCGTAATTCCATCATACCGGGGATTGCGCTCGTGATGTGTGCGTTTGAAAGCACATAGCGAAGGGAAATTTGAGCCAGAGATTCTCCGCGAATAAATCCTCTGCGCTGGTTAGTAAAATGATCAGCGAGCCTTCCTCCTGCCAGTGGTTTCATGGCGATCAACCCCACCTTACTGTCGTGTGCCATAGGAAGAAAGTCTGCAGCGAGTCGATCTTCATCAAAAGCGCTGTAGGAGATCATAAGTGCTGCAAACGCTCCAGATTCAATGGCCTTCCTCATCATAGGGATGGAGCCATGGATGCTGATTCCAATTTCTCGAATTTTCCCCTGCTTTTTTGCCTTCTCAAGGATTTCCAGTCCACCGCTGTCGAAGAGCCGATCATATTCTGCACCCCGTACGTCGTGAAAAAAGGCAAGGTCAATCCAGTCTGTCTTGAGCCGATTAAGGCAGCGCTCAAGTTTTCTATGAACCCCTTTGGCGTTGCGTTCATCAATTTTTGTGGAGAGATAGAATTCTTTTCGCCTGTGTCCTAGTGCTCGACCGATCTTCTCTTCGCTGTCGCCATAACAGTCTGCAGTATCCACGAAGTTAATTCCGCCATCTACAGCCTTATTAAGGAGAACATCACATTCCTTTTGAGACAGCAAGGGAAGCTTAATTGCACCGAAGCCTATAATAGAAATTCTCCAGCCGGTCTTACCAAGGATTCTTTTTTGCACGGTATCTTCCGTTTTGATTAAAAAAGATAATTTATCTGTTTCTTAAGAAAAGCTTAGGTTATTTCTCTATTGCGATAGGGATTCATTCGAAATTACAGGGAGTAGTATATGATAAGAGAACATTGTGATCTGTGAAGCTAACAAAGGTCTTCAATTCATATTTGCAGGAACGATTTATGAGCTCACAAGAGAAAAAAATTTGGCTCCTTTATTTTACAGGAAAAAGCCAGTTGCTAAATCGCTTGTCCTTTCCAGTACAAATACCTGACATCATATGGGCAAGCTCTCTGCTCATTGGTCCAGGCGCATTCTTAAAGTCTTGATCACCAAGACGGCCAACTGGCTGGATCTTACAGCTTGTAGAGGCAAAAAATACTTCATCGGCTTTCATAATTTTTTCCGGTATTACCTGCTCTTCTACAGCCTTGAGACCCGTTATTGTGGCAGCCTGCAGTATGGAAAGACGGGAAATGCTGTGCAGAATTCGACCAAGTGGAGGGGTTTTAATCACATCACCTTCAACCCAGAAGATAGCCTCAGTGCTTGATTCGGCCACGAAACCATCGGTATCAAGCATGATTCCCATATCAAAGCCGCGGTGAATTGCTTCTTGCAGCACCAGCATGCCGTTTATGTAATTGCCGGCTACCTTGGCCTCAATAGGAACAGTATTTGGATCAAGCTTGCGCCACCGACAAAAACAAGCGCTTACCTGGTCCTTATGATCTTTACTCAAGTCCTCATCAACTGCGAAAATAGAAAAATCGAGTTTTTCCTGTTGTGGAAGGATGGTGAAGGACGGATTTCCATAGTAGCCGATGATTTTAATAAAACCATTTCTCAGGTTATTGGCTTTTATTGTTTCCATAACACCATGTTCAATCTCCTGTGCTGAGTAGGACAGCTCCATGTTGAGGAGTTCGGCGCTGCGCTGTAAACGTTTGAGGTGCTCATCCAACCTAAAGATGGCTGTCCCATTCAACGTCTGATGGAAACTAATGACCTCAAAAACAGCTGAACCTCGCGTAAAGCTGTGTGACATGATATGAACGGTCGCCTGATCCCACTGAATAAGCTCACCATTTATCCAGGCTTGTATTTTATTTGACATATCTTCCTCGAAAAGTTGCGTGAAACAGTCGCAGTTAGTGTTAACAACATTAATTTTTTCACCTAAATTTATACACGATCATTAACCGATAGATCGTCGATATAACCTTGTATATTTTAAACTTTCAGGTGAAGACCGTGTGCTACATGATAAAACCTGTAGGGATATTAGTATACGTATGCATATCAAAACATCAACTGCTTTTTTGCCTAACGAAGGGGGGTATTCCTTTCAATTGTCAAGCTTACAGATACAAGTCATACATTTTTTGCTTTAAATTGTCGTTAATTTCTGCAGCATGTTTGACTTTTTGATTCAATCTCAAGTATCCTATCATATACACGATAGTGTGGGAGGGAGAATTATGGCTCATGATTCGACCATTGAAAGGAAACTCAGTCCCTCTGAAAAACTATGGTGGGTCATAGATCAGGAATGCAGAAGCAATTTTGTAATGCACTCCCACGTTACAGGCTCAATCACTGAAGATGTATTGCGCCCAAGCCTGGATGCTATTCAAGCACGCCATCCTCTGCTCCGAGTGTGTATCAAACGAGACGGATGGAATAGCCTTTCGTTTCGGACAAGCAGCGTGCCCAGCCTGCCACTCAGAGTCGTGGAAGGAGAAAGTAATAGCTGGATCGAAGAAGCTGAGAGAGAGTTGTATGAGGGATTCTCGGTGGAGGAAGGGCCACTGGCACGTTGCACTCTGGTACGTCACTCTCGGCAAGACAACACGGTACTTCTCGCATTCCACCATGCCATTGGCGATGGTGTCAGTGGTTCGTTTCTTATGCGCGATTTGTTCCAAGCTGCTGCCCTTGTCTTTAGCGGGAAAAAGTGTGATCTACAGCCCTTAGAGGCAAAGAGAGAAATGAATGCCTACTTCCCGGATTGGGCCTTAGGACTGAGCGGCCGCTGGCGCAGTATGAAGTTCGGCGGACGTATGCTGGGCGCGGTACTGCGCTATGGCAAACCTGCTATGCCCACGTTCGATCTCAAGGCCCCACCCAAAGATCGCAGGGCGCGAATCGTCGCCCATTGTCTCGACCCAGACTTTGTCGATCGCTTGCACACGCGGGCGAATAAGGAAGGCACTACAATACACGGTGCTATGCTTGCTGCGCAGATCCTCGCTATCTCACACAATCGCGAGGACTCAAAAGAACGCCCGTACTTCATTGGCTCGCCTGTAAATCTTAGAAAGAAACTTAACCCTCCTGTGGGTGAGGATATAGGTTTTTTCGTGACCATCGGCGCATCGATTACCCTGGCTAAACCGGATACTGATTTCTGGCCTTTGGCAAAAGTCGTGAGAGAGTCATTATGGGACTGCGTAGAGCGGGGTGAGCCGTTTGTGTACGTGATTCAGCACCTCGACTTGTCAAGAATCACTTCGTTGTTTGGTCTTGGTCTGATTGGACGCCGGGTATTCGCCCGTGTTGGTGCATCTATGACATTCGGTGGCCTCGTCTTCAGCAACATAGGCAAAGTGGACATTGAGAACCACCAAGGCCCTTTTACCATCGAAGACCTTGGCTTCGCAGCCTCGCTCTCAAGTTTTAGCCACTTTGCTGCATTCGCTGCCACTATCAGACGCCAGTCTACGTGGAATTTTGTTGGGATGGAACCACTGTTTAAAAAGGAACACACCCAGAGAATTGCCGCCACGGCATTGGAGATATTAACAAGGGCAGTGGAGAAGTGAGTATTTCCCGCCGTCCTTTTTTTCCACCGTTATTATGGCGGGCCTGATCCCAAATCCCCTGGTAATAGTTTGGGCTTGTCCGCCGTTTTTTTTTGCGGGTTTGACCATAAAATCGCATTTAAAGCACATAGCCTGTTTTATTGATTTTGTTAGTTTCTTTCATATTTGGCAACGCTAGGTTGTTTTTTTAAAGGCATATAAATGGTTAATTTTGGATACATTTTCCCAGCAACAAGGGATAAATATTTTACATTACTTTTAACAACGATTAAAGAGGAGTGTTAATCAATGAGGGTACCATTCTCAAAAATGTATAATGAGTTTCTACGAGTATTACTAAAAGCCGGGTTTGTTGAAGAACGGGCTGCATTATGTGCACAACTTTTTACGGAATCGAGTTTAGATGGAGTGCATTCCCATGGGTTAAACAGGTTTCCTGAGTTTATAAGACATATAAAGAAAGGGTATGTGGATATCCACGCCAGTCCGGAAAAGGTTGAGACTTTCGGTTCTTTAGAGCGGTGGGACGGGAACTTGGGTCCTGGAAATCTTAATGCACACTTTTCTATGGGTAGAGCAATTCAAATTGCCAATAAGACCGGAGTAGGGTGTGTTGCACTTAGGAATACAAATCATTGGATGCGTGGTGGCACTTATGGGTGGCAGGCGGCAGATGCAAATTGTATAGCCATATGCTTTACCAACACCGAGCCCAATCTACCCCCATGGGGAGGGATTGACTGTAGAATTGGAAACAATCCTTTTGTTATCGCTGTTCCACGGACAAATGGGCATATTGTTTTAGATATGGCAATGTCTCAGTTTTCTTACGGTAAGATGGAGAGCTATATGAGGAACAGGGAAGCGCTCCCTGTATATGGAGGTTTTGATTATAAAGGGAATTTAACATGTAGCCCAGATGAGATCATTAAATCCCGCAGACTATTGCCTATTGGATACTGGAAAGGGTCAGGGCTCGCAATTATGCTTGATTTACTCACTTCTCTTCTTTCAAAAGGACGTTCCACCTATATGGTAGGGGAATTAAAGGAAGAATATGGGGTCTCACAGGTGTTCATTTGTTTTAATGGTATACATCTTCTTGGATCGAGTTTTCTTGATAATGTTATAGAGGAAATAATAGATTTTATACATGGAACTACTCCTTCAGGTGAGAACGAGAGGGTATACTATCCCGGAGAGAGGACGCTTGTGACACGAAAGCTAAACAGAGAAAAAGGGATCCCAGTTGACCCATTGATTTGGCAAAAGGTTTTAGAGATGTAAGAGACGAGGCAAGTAAACAAATGCAACATCAAAGGATATTATGGATGGCGTTTCTCTTAAAAGACATAAAGAAAGATCAAAATGAAAATGATGCAAGGAGAAGGGCTTTGGACGATTGTTTCAGCAAGCTATCTCTGTACCCTGCCTGATGCCTCACCTCCAGTAAGATTCTTCACCTCCTCTACAGAAAGCAGGGGTAGATCACCAGGTATGGAATGTTTTAAGCAGGAAGCTGCCACTGCAAACTCTAGGGCCTCATTATCACTGCCCAGGTTGTCAAGACCATAAATGAGACCTGCCGCAAAGGTATCACCTCCGCCAACCCTATCAACTATATCGTGGATCTCATGCTTTTTTGAAACCATAAACGAAGCTCTGTTATTCATTACCCCTGACCAATCATTATGGTCTGCAGAATGACTTTCCCGTAAAGTGAGAGCAATTTTTTTAATATTTGAAAACAATTCGAGAACCCTATTGGTTAATTCCCTGTACCTTTCAAACTCAAGTTTTCCTGACTCAACATCTACCTCTATCTCCAGTCCCAGGGACTTCTGACAGTCTTCCTCATTCCCTATAGCAATATCGATGTATTTAACAAGCTCACCCATAACCTCTGGAGCTGACTTTCCGTACTTCCAGAGTTTTTTTCTGAAATTGAGATCGCATGAAACTGTTAGCCCTTTCTCCTTTGCTTTTTTTACTGCCTCAAGGGACAGCTCCGAAGCAGAGAGAGAAAGTGCCGGTGTAATTCCTGTAATATGGAACCAGGTGGCACCATCAAATAGCCTATTCCAGTCAATATCACCAGGGTGTGCTTCTGCAATAGCAGAGCCAATTCTATCGTAGATAACCCTTGAAGGTCTCTGATTTGCACCGCTTTCAAGGAAATAAATACCTAATCTGCTTCCCTTTCTTACAATAGGTGATGTATCAATTCCATGCTTTTCAAGCTCTCGTATACATGCTTCACCAATCGCGTTTTCAGGTATCACCGAAACAAATGCCACGTTCATACCAAATCTCGCAAGTCCAACAGCTACATTTGCCTCGCCTCCTCCAAAGGTGGCCTCGAAAAAGGGGCTTTGCAAGAACCTCTCGAATCCTGGTGGCTTAAGCCGTAACATTATTTCACCAAAAGTTATATACCTTCGCATTTTTTTACTCCTTTAGGCTTTATTTCTGCACAAGATGGATTGCAAATCCTGACACCTCTTTGTCTAAATGTACTGCCCTGAGCTTACTATCCTCGCCTTTTTCAGTTTCTGGAAGGATCGAAACACCTTTCCTCTTCAAATATGCACCAGCCCTGTATAAATCGTTTGTAGAGACTGCAATATGGCCATTCCTTCCTGGAAACCGACTTTTGGTTACCTCAAAACCTGAACCCACAAAAAACGAACTTGTTCCTTCCTTTACGGGGAAATAAAAGAGATTTGAAAGAAAGCTCGCAGATTCAAGTGCTGTTTCTCTGCTTTCCTCGTTAATGCCCAGATGTTGGAACTCAAAGCCAAGCATTGTGGAGACTGCCTCTCTTGAAAGTCTGGTAATCTCGTCGAATCTACCTGCAGAGATAAGATCGGTTTTTACCATCCAGCTTCCACCACAGGCATGTACCCTGCTGTACGATAGATATGAACTGAGATTTTCATTGCTGATTCCACCCGTGGGAATGAATTGTATTCCGCTGTATGGTGCTGCTATAGCCTTGAGGAGTTCCAATCCCCCTGAGGCTTCAGCAGGAAAAAACTTTACTACCTCAAGTCCTCTCTCCAGGGCCATCTCAATCTGTGTTGGAGTGTTGAGGCCCGGGGTCACTGTGATACGATTATCCACACAATAATCCACAACCTCTGGGTTGAAACCTGGCGAAACTATGAACTGGGCACCTGCTGACGTTGCTTTTTTCACCTGTTCAACAGAAAGTACCGTTCCTGCGCCTACTAAAAGCTCGGGCAGTTCCTGGGTAAGTGTCCTGATTGCCATTTCTGCAGCAGCGGTCCTAAATGTGATCTCCGCAATGGGGAGATCGCCATCAATGAGAGATTTTCCAAGAGAAAGGGCATCTTCAGATCTCTCAATCTTTACAACTGGAACAAGACCCAACTCACCTATTTTCTCAAGAACCTCATTCATCTAATTGAGACCTCCTTGATATGTTATCATTTCCAAAAAAATTGGATCAGCCACTCCCGCAGTTTAACTGTCATTCCTGTAAGTCTATTAATCTCTAAACACAATCTTTTGTCAGAAAATGATTCCTTTAAAAAGAGCTTTCTACAAAACCGCTTGTTAGCGGGTTAACCAACCGCCGTCAACAGCTATTGTGTAACCATTCACATAGTTTGAGGCATCTGATGCTAAAAACACGGCAGCACCCTTTAAATCATCTGGTGTACCCCATCGTCCAGCAGGGATTCGACCCAGAATATCTTTGCTTCTTACCGGGTCAGCTCGAAGGGGTGCCGTGTTATTGGTAGCCATCCAGCCTGGGGCAATAGCATTTATATTAATATTATGCTTTGCCCATTCATTTGCCATGAGCCGGGTAACACCCATGACGCCACTTTTGCTGGCAGTATAGGAAGGAACACGGATACCTCCCTGATAAGAAAGCATGGATGCAATGTTAATGATCTTTCCTCCGGTTCCCTGTTTGATGAATTGTTTTGCCGCTGCCTGACTCAAGAAAAAGAGTGTTTTGATGTTTATATTCATCACATCGTCCCAGTCCTTTTCCGTGAACTCAATGGCATCTGCACGGCGGATGATTCCGGCATTATTGACCAGGATATCCAATTTCCCGAAGGTCTCCACTGTTCTCTGAATTATGTCCTCAACGGGTTCAAGGTCCGAAAGGTCGGCCTTGATTTCCAAGAATCTTCTGCCCATACCTTCGATGGTTGCCTGGGTTTCAGGGAAATCTACATAATCAATTCCCACGATATCAGCCCCGGCTTCAGCAAGCCCATAGGACATTCCCTGCCCCAAGCCGGTACTGCATCCAGTCACAATTGCCACCTTTCCTGATAAATTAAATTGGTCAAGTATCATTTTTCGTTGCTCCTTGATTTTCTTTATTTTAATATTGACATGGAAACATCATCCATATCTGTAAAGGTTTGATTCTCCCCGGCCATTCCCCAAATAAAGGTATAGTTCTGGGTACCAGCTCCAGAGTGAATAGACCAGCTTGGGGAGAGTATAGCCTCTTCATTACGGACAACAATATGTCTTGTTTCCTCGGGTTTTCCCATGAAGTGAAAGACAACATCGTCTCCGGGAATATTAAAATATAAATACGCTTCCATTCGTCTTTGATGAGTATGGGCTGACATAGTGTTCCATATATTGTTGGGTTCCAGAATCGTCATGCCCATAACTATCTGACAGCTCTTTACCCCATCCGGGTGTATGTATTTGTATAACGTTCTTTCGTTACTCTTCTCGATTGAGCCAAGGTGGAGAGGTTCTGCCTCTCTGAATGCTATTTTCTCTGCTGGATAAGCTTTGTGGGCTGGAGCGCAATTGAGGTAAAACTTCGAGGGATTATTCTCATCCGCACTCGAAAATATAACCTCCTTGGAGCCCATTCCAATATAAAGGCCGTCTTTTGATTCCAGCTCATAGAGTGTTCCATCCACAGAAACTGTTCCCTTTGCCCCTACATTAATGACACCCATCTCCCGCCTTTCAAGAAGATAGGATGCTCCTATGACTTTTTCATCAACGGTAAGGTTTAAAGATTTTGCTGGGCAGACACCTCCAACTATAAGCCTGTCATAATAACTGTATACCAATGTGATCGCATCCACCTTGAATAACTCTTGAATGAGAAAATGTTCGCGAAGTTCCTCGGTAGAAAACTGTTGAGCATGTTCTGGGTGGATGGCATTTCTAATTTCCATTTTTTATCCTCCTAAAATATCCACGTTTTCCCGAATTATTCCATCAGTACAGAAGGAAGCCACATAGTAATGGGCGGGATTAACGTGATCAAGATTAACGTAATAACATTAGCCAATGAAAAAGGCACGGCCGCGCGAAATATGGTTCCTATGCCAAGTTTAGATATGGCAGAGGCGACATTTAAACACATTCCTACAGGGGGAGTAACAAGCCCAATTGCCAATCCGGTGATTAGGATGACGCCGAACTGAATAGACGAAACCCCAAGTGAAGTCACAGCAGGAAGAAAAACCGGGGTTAAAAGGAGGATTGCCGGGCTGACGTCCACGAAGGTCCCGGTAATCAGAATTATAGCACTAATAACAAGCAGAATGAAGAATACTGGAAGATCGAATCCTGATACGAAACTCGCAACCGCTTGGGGGATATGCTCAATGACCAAAATCCATATGTAGAGTTTAGAGAGGGCAATAATGATCATAACTTGTGCGCTTGTCGAGATCGAGGTCTTCAAAAGAGTTGGAATTATTTTTAGGTTTACCCCTCGGAAAATGAAATAACCAACAACAAATGCATACAATGCACCAATCCCGGCGGATTCAGTTGCGGTGGCTATACCAATAACCACTGCGCCGACAACAAAAATAGGCATGATGAGAGCAAGAATTGCACGCTCAATCCGGTCAAATACTTCCCTTTTTGTAAGTTTTATTTCCTCCTTCGGGTACTTTCTCCACAGAGAAATCATCAATGTAATACCCAGCATCAAAAATCCGATTATGAGCCCAGGGAATACCCCCCCCAAAAAAAGTTTTCCTACGGAGGCTTCAGACACAAATGCATAGATAACCATAGGTACACTCGGTGGGATGATCATTCCCATCGTTGAAGAGGCCACGGTAATTCCACTGGCAAACTGCGGCGTGTAGCCCTTTTTTGTCATCTCGGGAATGAGAACAGCGCCTATTGAAGCTGTGTCGGATACCGATGAACCGGATATACCCCCAAAGATCATACTAGCGAGGACATTAACCGCACCCAATCCCCCACGTAACCTTCCCACGAAAATAAGACTGAAGTCGATAAGACGCTTTGTTATACCTCCTTCGTTCATGAGTAAACCCATAAGAACGAAAAGAGGAAGCGCAACCATGGCATAAGAATCCATTCCGGAGTAGAGCCTCTGTGGTAGGATCGGGAGAAGCTCAGGGTGGTAGATAACAAAATACAAGAAGCTTGATAAGCCCAAAGAATAGGCAATGGGGATTCCGAGGATGAGAAAAATTCCGAGACTTATAAGCAAGGTAGCCATGCGTTATCCTGAAAGCCTTCCCTGTTTTTTCTCAAAAATGTCAGTGACAATAAGGCATAGACAACACAAAATGACAAGACTACAGCCAATGGGAACACTGGCTTGGACAATCCTGTTTGGAATCCTCAACACAGGTGATTCAAATGAGCCAACCGATTTTATCCAGGGGATGCTGTACCAGACCATAACCCCGTTGATAAACCCGATCAGAATTAGGTCCACAACATTTAGAACATTTTTGATCGCAAAAGGCAATCTATCGACAAAGTACGTAATCTTAATGTGTTCCCTTCTTCCAAGGGCAACCGCAGCTCCAATGGCGGTAGTGTAAATAAAGAGGTACTCCATGGCCTCATTCCCACCAATTATCGCTGTGTTAAACCCATATCTCAACACAACCAGGACAACGGTAAGCATGAGGATAATAGAGAAAAAAAATGTGATAATACACTCAAGTATGACCAACAGTATTCTCTTAAACCGTTGAATACCTTTCATGTTCACGCCAATCCTTTTGTAATCTTGACAATTAGTTGAAAGCGCTGAGCCAACCGTTGAAAGCGTAAACTCAGCGCCTTCTTCTGTCAAGTCTTTCCTCAAGCCCTTCCTTCTTATTTTTCCTGAGCGATAGCGATGGCTTTGTTTATATCATTCCACGTGAAGAAGCCCTCATCAACATAATACTGCCATACAGGTTTTACTTTTTTAACAAAGAGCTTACGACCCTCCTTGGATATCGTGTTTGCCTTGAGTTTATCTTTAAGGAAATAGTAATATCCGTTTTCGGAATTGAGCCAGATCGTATCACTATAAATTAACGTTGCCTGAGCTATTGCATCAAAAACTGACTTCAGATCATCTGGAAGGCTGTTATACCAAGCCGGATTGACATAAAAGGGGTCCGGATGGAGCTGCCAATTAACAACTGAGAGGTATTTCTGAACCTCATAAAACTTCATATCTACGGTGTTTGAAAAAGGATTCTCCTGAGCGTCTACCACTCCTGTTTTAAGGGCCATATAGGTTTCCGTGTAGGCTACCTGTTGAGGACTGGCACCAATGGCCTTAAAGGTTTTGATGGTCATGTCAATCGGTGGAGTGCGCATTTTCAATCCCTTAAGGTTTGCCGGTGTTTTAATTGGCTTTACATTACTGGTAATATTTCTAAATCCGCCTGCAACTCCCGTTGCAGGAATATGAAAGCCATTTTTCAAAGCATCTCTATTGATAGTTTCACCCATTGGGCTTCTTATCACCTTTAAGACCTGTTCA
>Ga0315534_1000236_pt1 | contig 35596 bp, 24 predicted proteins | sample SalMarSW160240MG_FD_203094 | JGI IMG/M metagenome (GOLD analysis project Ga0315534, IMG submission 203094) | Salt marsh sediment microbial communities from the Plum Island Ecosystem LTER, Massachusetts, United States - Salt Marsh Sediment SW1602-40 ... | reverse complement strand
GATGAGGATATCGAGTTTGTCATGGAGAGACTCAACAATCGACCAAGAAAATGCCTTGACTTCAATTCGCCGAAACAAGTATTCTTCAATCATTCATCCGTTGTTGCACTTGGTAGTTGAATCCAGGAAATCAAAATCCTGGAGGATCATAAAATAATATTTTCCCATCCCAACCGTCGTAATATATATATAATCCCGAAATAAACTCGTCCAAACGACGTTGTGTGTCCTGCTCATATAGCTGCCAAAATTGCCAATATGCCGAGTCAAATAAAACTAACGCAGCACCTTGCTCTCGGAAAACCTTTTCCTCCACATTAGTGAGATTCGCGCCGAAAGGACAATAGGTATCTAAAGGAATTCCCGCAACCAATTCGGAAATTTCATACGCGGGTCGTTCTGTGTAGAACAAAATTGCAGCAGTTTCGTCAGATATGATCGGGATGGATTTTGGCAATTTTTGAACTTCTCGAACGACACCCGATGATCGCCAACGAGTGCTTGTAAACGCACTACCATTCTCATGAAATTCAGATACGACACCCAAGGTATGGGGAATGTTGAACGCAATAGTACTAAATACAAATACACAGATAAAGATCCAAGGATAGCTCGCTTTTCGATTAGAGAATGCAATAAAGAACAGTATCGAAAGTATTGACCCCCAAAAGGATAATTGTATCGGAGATAAAACACGATAATCCAACGCCGGTTTTGGAGATTCGACAAAAATATATGAAAAAGCCAGGATGATAATCGAGATAATGAAAAGAAGCGACCAAACTGCGATAGGGTAGATACCTTTCTTTACATAATCTCGATTTCTCCCGGATTTTGCCTTCCGTATAGAGCCATATACAAGTAGGAGAAGACAAATCATGAGCAAGAGTAGAATCAGCAGTTCCATTCGATATTTTACATTTCCTAGAATGGATAACACAGGAAACCACTTCCACATATGTTCCACGAGAGATAAACGAAACGGAGCCAAGCTGCTCCAGTAATTTGCGTCTTCAAATTGATAGACACCCGGAGTGTATCCCACCTTAAATAATCCGATCAGCCAGAGGATAATAGGCGGTAGACTGACAGCCACGAATAATAATAAATCACGCCATACCCGATTTGTTTTCTTTAAATTCTGCCACATGATCATGATTACACCAACAAGTATAAAGGCCGCACCATTAAATCGTGTTAAGCTTGTCATTCCAGCCAGTAGTGCCGAAAAACTAAGCTGTAAGCGATTTCCTGACTGCAGGTAAGAAATCAATAAGGATACAGACAAAATTCCTAATGTAAAAAAAATCGGTTCGGACATTGCACTACTAAATGCGTGTATAAACGTGGGAGATGTAATTATCAAGAAAGTGAAGCATATTGGGTATAAAAACCTTTGGTCCAGCAGATGCGTACCCCAACCAAGAACGAATAGGAATATACCAAACGATATAATGTTCAGATAACGGTTGAATTCCAGCATTATAAAACCCATTGAATGGGCAATGCCCAACACAATGGGATACAAAGGAGGACGTAGATACAAAGGCACAACTAGACCTGACGCTCGAATTACAACCAAACCTCGACCTGCCGCTAAATTTCGTCCAACTTCGTAATATTCCACCGAATCACTTCCCACCCCAGGCCCATAAGTAGTCGAATAAAAAATCAAAAAACCTCCAAGCAAGCAGAGGAATACGCTCACAGCAAGACTGATCTTCTTTCTCGTTATCATCGTAAGGCTCCACAGCGTTGATCTACATGTGAATAGGTATTCATGTGCGAGCATGCACAACCTACGGGTCTACTTCCTATAAAATTCTTAACATCAATTTTCATATATGATTAGCAGATTAACCCTTCACCACGCTAGTGTAAATAATTTTCTGTAAAAGATAGTAGGTCAAGTGTCATCTTGTCGGATGTCTGTAAAACAAAGAAGGGAGCCACCATGACCTACCAAGATGATTGTACCTTTCCAAACAACCTTCTAAAACAACTCACTGATCAAGGACTAGAAGGATTGCCGGATTCGACCCGCATTCTCGTAAATAAAGCCTTGCGAATCTAAAGGCAAGCGTATTTTCGAGCAGGCCTCTACTGACAAACACCTTATCGGGCGAGGGCAGAAGTTTTACTAGTGAAATTGGTGGCAGAGTATGCTAAAACCTATTCAATATTGTCGACATGGATAGTGGAAAACCTACCCGACGGCCTGACGGTGTTCTATTTTCTAAAGAGGCACCTAAATCGCCTGTGTACGACCAATGGATTGGAGCGTACCAGCAAGGAGATCACGTAGCGAACACAGGCCGTTCGCATCTTTCCCAATGAGGCCTCTTGTCTGCGATTGGCGAGTGCGATATTAAAATTACAGCCTGGTGATCCTCCCAGAGCTGATCAGTGAGATGGCTCACCGCTGTGCGGCTGAGCAACTGATCACCAGTGACTTCTTGAAAAGCATCTTCGATATCTCGATTGGAAAGTCCTCGCGTGTACATCTCCACCGCCAGCCGTTCCAGGACATCGCTGTTTCCACGCAGGAAAGAAGCTATCCGAGATCGATAGGACTCGAGCGTTTCGCGTACTTGATAAACCTTCAGTTGAATGCACCCCTCAGCTGTATCCACATTAATGGCGCGAGATACGTTTCGATATCCTTCCTGATCCGCGTTTTCATCTCTGCACTCGTAATGATCACGACCAAGGTAATCCGAGATTTCCTGCTCCAGCATTTCCTGAGCCAATCGTTGTGCGCCAAAAAGGAGCAGCTGCGAGATTAGGTCTTCTGCGTCGGCTAAATTGCCCTTGAGAAGCGCATCAATTTGCTGTGGAATTCTCTCACTCGGTGGTATTCTGTTCATGGCGTGGGCTTCCTTTCCCCTTTTGGGCAGTGGTATTGTGACAAACCAAGGATATCTTACGCCGCTTATTTTTTACAGCATTATAGGGACATCACGAGCAATGCAATAATCCTGGATTCAACTACCAAGTGCAACTACGGACGAATGATTGAAGAATACTTCTTTCGGCGATTTGAAGTCAAGGCATTTTCGTGGTCGATTGTTGAGTCTCTCCATGAAAAACTCGATTTCCTTGTCCGTGATCTTGGCAAAATTGAGCTTCTTCGGAAAATACTGGCGAATAAGACCGTTCATATTTTCGTTCGTGGCTCGTTCCCAGGATGAGTAGGGATGTGCAAAATAGACATCTGCACGAAGTTCTTGAGCAATTCGTTCGTGATCGGCGAATTCTCTTCCGTTATCCGATGTGATCGTGTGAGCATGGACCGGCAATGACTTCAGGAGTTCGATCACAGCATCTCCCACGGCTTGGGCGGTCTTGCGCTCAACCTTTTTCAAGAGAGCTAAGCGAGATTTCCGCTCCGTCAGGGAAACAATGGCATGTCGATGACCTTTACCGATAATCGTATCCACTTCCCAATCGCCCAGGCGCTGGCGGGTATCCACGATAGCAGGCCGCTGGTCGATGCTCACCTTGTTTTTGAGCTTTCCACGCCGGTCGTAGCTCCCGTAGCGCTTCCTACGCCCTTTCATGCAGCGCAGATGGCGATGGAGCTCTCCTCCGGCACGTTTATCTGCGAGAATGTACTGGTAGATCCATTCATGACTTATTTGAAGACCGCAGTTCTCTTTGAGCCAGCCCGATACTTGCTCTGGGCTCCATTCCTTGCGAATCAAGGATTCGATCAAAAGCCACGTGGATGTATCGATGCGATATCTGGCTCTTATACGTCTGTTCAAGGCAAATTGATGAGCTTGTTTGGGTCGATATCCTTTCAATCCGCGATTTCGTCGGAGTTCTCTGCTGACTGTAGACTTATGAACGCTGATCAAGCTCGCAATTTCGGTTTGATTGTGTCCTGCTTTCAGAAGTGCATAAATCTAGTATCTTTGTTCCTGGGTAAGCTGCGTGTAGCTTCTCATCAGTGCTCCTTTGACGTGGTGGTCTAAGAAGCATTGATACTACCGCAGCTTACCTCTTAGTCCAACCTGCAAAGTTGCACTTCGGAGTTGAATCTACGAATGATAAATATCTACTATCTATAACAAAATCAAAACAGGACTTGTATAGCCAATACGGACCAGTTGAAATCCCCCTGCAGTTATCGATACAATGAGGGGGTGGTGATTGGTAGCAGATAACGGACTTTATGGGATGGTCACGTCTTGTATCAAGGTAGCACGTCAGGCACGCACTTCGACATTCTCTGGTCTTGTGTTTGCACTGTCCGTCCCCTACAGGTATAATCCCGCCACCTGATCGCGTAGAACTCTCATGCAGCGAACGAAGGCTGCAAGCATGCACTCGCGGCGATTTCGCTGCAAAGCAGTAGCGCGATCGATGAGCGTAGAAACGTAGAAGAGAGCTAAATGGCACTGAAGGGCAACCTGCGTGACTTTACGGTCACACAATTATTCAATTTGATCAATCTGGCAAAAAAAACCGGGACCCTCACCGTCGAGGGGCCGGATGAGGTGGCTTGGATTTCCTTTAATAAAGGAAAATTGATCTACGCACAGATGGGCAAAGGGGACAACTCCCTCACGAGCGTATTGACCAAAGCCGGGGTGATGACCACAAAGCAAGCCACAACGATCAAAGAGCACGCCAGCGATAAGACCGATAAAGAACTCGGACTGCTTCTGATCAACGCAGGTTATCTCAGCCAACAAGACATTCTCTCGGGAATCCAGCAATACGTGCTGGATACCGTCTATCAACTATTTACCTGGTCAGACGGCTTTTTCCGCTTCGATGCCAGCGTGTTGCCGCCGGATGACGCCATCACGATTCGCCTCGATCTTGAGAACATCATCATGGAAGGCTCACGCCACGTTCAGGAATGGGAACAACTTCAGGACGAGATTCCCAACCTCAGCATGGCGCTGAACTTTGTCGAACGCCCTGGCGCGAACATCCGCGACGTGAATCTCACCGTCGAAGAATGGAAAGTCGTCTCATATATCAATCCGAAAAACAGCATCAAACAAATCGCGAAAGCCAACAAAATGAACGATCTGGAAATCCGTCGTATCGTTTACGGATTGCTCCAGGCTGGACTAATTGAAATCGTACGACCGGACGGCATGCCGCTGCCCAGGCACGCCCAACAAGTGCCGCCAGTTGATCGTGGGAGACAGACATCGCTGGTCAACCGTCTGATCGATCGCGTCCGGTCACTATAGGCGAGGATCTTTTATGCAAACTGTAAAGATGGTCGTCACCGGTCCCTTCAACAGTGGAAAAACCGCTTTCATTTGTTCCGTGAGCGAGATTGACGTCGTTTCCACAGAACGCAAGATCAGTTCGGAGGCGGAACGCGTAAAAGAAACGACCACCGTGGCGATGGACTTTGGACGCATCACTGTCGATGACGATCTCGTACTCTACCTGTTCGGCACTCCCGGTCAAAAACGCTTCGACTTCATGTGGGAGATTCTTTCGGAGGGCATGTTGGGATTCATCGTGATGGTGGACAGCGCCCGCCCGGAAACCTTCCGTGAAGCACGCGGCATCCTGCAGACGTTCCGCGCCTATGCGCCCACCCCTTACGTCGTCGCGGCAAACAAACAGGATGCCGACGATGCCTGGGAGGTCGACGATCTACGCATCGCGCTGAAGCTGGATGAGAAAGTCAAGATGCTGCCCTGTGTGGCTACGGACAGAGATTCGGTCAAAAACGTTCTGCTCGAACTGCTTTACAGTATCCTCGAAGAAATGAAAGAATAGGGATAAATCCCAGCGATCATCCTCTCGGTTATTCCCGAGACCGCAAAGGCCCTCCCCCGTAGGAGGGTTTTTTCTTGCGCCCAGTTCGAATCGAGTCTGGATTTACATCTCGTCACAGCAATTTCGACCGTTTCGAATGCGAGGAATCACCCGGCGCTACCCGGCGCGTATTCCAAGATACACGACCTCCGGCCCCGTTACTCCCCGCATTGTCTTGACGCGCCGATACGCGGCCGGTATACTTTAAAAGGAACAAAACGAGAAAACATGCACGGGGAGCCCGAAGAAGACCGGGCTGAGAGGAGGGTAGGCGCCCTCGACCCGTAGAACCTGATCCGGATTATACCGGCGTAGGGATGGCACAAATATCATCGTCACCAAAAGCCACTCCCTCGCCAAGGAGTGGCTTTCTCCATGGGAAAACTTGCGGTCATCGTCGCCAACGGGGTCATCGCGGAACCCGAAAAAATCCGGGCGCGTGTAGCAGCGCTGGGTGGCGCCCGGGTCACCGCCGTAGACGGCGGCAGCAAGAACTGCCGTTTGCTGGGCTTGGATTATGACATCGTGCTCGGTGATCTCGATTCCCTGGAAGAGGTCGAGCGCGAAGCGCTGCGCAAATCCGGCGTGAAAGTCGAAAATTTCCCTGCGCATAAAGATGAAACCGATCTGGAATTGGCGCTGCTCCACGCCGTCGATCAGGGTGCGCAGGAAATCTGCATTCTCGGCGCTGTGGGCGGCCGCCTGGACATGACCTTGTCCAACGTCTATTTGCTTGCCCATCCGCGCCTGCGAGATTTGAAAGTGCGCATCTGGCACGGCAATCAGACCGTTTGGCTGATCCGTCCGCCGGGTGACGATGTCGAAGGACGGCAGGGAGATACGCTTAGCCTGATCCCCATCGGTTCCGCTGCAAAAGGCATCACGACGCATAACCTGCGCTACAGCCTGGATGGTGACGACCTGATTCTTGGGCTGGCGCGCGGCGTCAGCAACGTCTTGGAACTGTCCACTGCCCGCGTGACGCTGCAGCAGGGGATGCTGCTGGCGATACACACACCGGGTCGAGCCTGAAGTCGATGCGCACGGCGAGAATTCCCTTTACGCTGTGCGCGAAACGCACGAGGAGAGAACGAGATGGAAATGGACGAAAATCGAACCGTCAACGTGTCCGTTCAAGTGCTGCCGCTCGCCGAAGACGCATTTCCGATCGTCGATCACGCCATCGAAGCGATCGCCGCCCAGGGAGTGCACTACGAAGTCACCCCGATGGAGACGGTGATGGAGGGCCAATTGGACGATTTACTGGCGGCCGCGAAAGCGGCACATCTGGCCTGCTTCGAAGCCGGAGCAAAAAAGGTGGTCACGCTGATCAAGATCGGGGACAGCCTGCATGGCACGACCATCGAAGAAAAAGTGAGCAAGTACCGAACGAAAAATGAGTGAGTCAAGCACAGTCCCTACGAACAGAAGCGCACGACGTATGCCCCCGCGCTGGGTGCGCGAAATTTACCCGGCGCTGCTGCTGATCCTATTCGTCCTGCTATGCTGGCAGGTCGTCGCCACCCGAACGGGTTTATCGGCGTTCATCCTGCCCTCCCCCCTCCAGGTCATTCGGGCGGGCTGGGAGACGCGTCATATCCTGCTCGCGGCGATCGGGACGACGATGCTCGAGACTGTCATCGGCTTGGCGGTTGCCATCCTTTTGGGCATACTGATCGCCGCAGCGATCGACCTGTCTTCCTTCTTGCGCAGAGCGCTGTACCCCATTCTCGTCGCCTCACAGACCATACAAATCATGGCCATCGCTCCCTTGCTGATCATCTGGTTCGGTTTTGGTTTACTGCCAAAGGTGATCATCGTCGTGCTAGTCTGTTTCTTTCCCATGGCGGTTAGCACCGCCGATGGGCTGGCTTCCACCGATCCGGATCTGGTGGCCTTGCTGCGCGCCATGGGCGCCAACAGGCGTCAGATCTGGCGCATTGTCCGCTTGCCGTCCGCGCTGCCATCTTTTTTCTCCGGTTTACGTGTCGCAGTGACGTACAGCGTCGTCGGCGCCACGATCGGCGAATGGGTGGGCGGCTCTGCGGGGTTGGGATTGTACATGCTGCGTTCGAAAAACGCGCTGGCGACCGATCAAGTGTTCGTGGCCATCCTGATCACCACGGCGATCAGCATCGGTTTGTTCGCCACGCTGTACCTGATCGAACGCGCCGTACTTCCCTGGTACCACTCCGCCCAGCGCAGCGAGCAATGGGAAGATGCGGGAATATACTAAGATGAAGATGTAATGGAGGAGCGATTCATGAAGAAACGCATAATGGTCAGCCTGCCGATTATTCTCATCGGCCTTCTCACGGCATGCAGCGCCGAAGAGACGGCAACCGGGATGCAGAGCGCAGCGCGCGATGAGATTACCTTGATGCTCGATTGGGTGCCGAACACCAATCACACAGGTTTTTTCGTCGCCGAAGCAGAAGGCTACTTTGAAGACGAAAATCTCAAAGTAGAGATCATCCAGCCGGGTGAGGTTTACGCCGAACAAGCCGTTGCCAGCGGCGCCGCAGATTTCGGCGTGAGCTTCCAGGAACAGATCACCCTCGCTAGAGCGAACGACGTGCCCATCGTTTCCATCGCCGCCATCATCCAACACAACACGTCCGGTTTTGCTTCTCGCAGTGAATTGCAGGTCGAATCACCCGCCGACTGGGCCGGATTGACCTACGGATCCTATGGCAGTCCGTTCGAAGCGCCCACGCTGCGCGTGTTGATGAACTGCGCCGGCGGAGACTACGAGGCACTGAACATCGTCGACACGGGCTTCGCCGATCCGTTGGCCCTGCTCGACGAGCAGCAGATCGACCTAGCTTGGATTTTCTACGCCTGGCAGGGTGTTCAAGCCGAACAAGAGAACATCGCGCTGGACGTGATCATGATGCAAGATTGGCTCGATTGCATTCCGGATTACTACACGCCGGTGCTCATTGCCAGCGAACAAACGATTGCAGAGCGACCACAGCTCGTGCGCCGCTTTCTCAACGCCGTTTCGCGCGGGTATCGCTTCGCCATCCAGAACCCAGACGAGGCAGCGGCGATCTTACTCGACGCCGTGCCGGAACTTGACAACGACCTCGTGTACACCAGCCAGGCCTGGATCTCGCCGCGCTACCAGGCCGAGGCCGCCCGCTGGGGCGAGCAGTCGCTGGACGTCTGGCAAGGTTATTCGAACTGGATGCTCGAAAACAGCATCCTCGCTGAAGCGATCGATGCAGCAGCGGCCTACACAAACGAGTTCCTTCCGTGACCTTGTCCCGTTAGGTCCTGAGACACGAGGATTACCATGTCGACAGCGAAACTCGAATTTCGCAACGTCAGTAAGACCTTCCGCACCAATGGCAGAACCATTCTGGCGCTGGAGAACATCTCTTTCGACGTGCATCCGGGCGAATTCGCGACCATCATCGGACCTTCGGGAAGTGGGAAAAGCACGATCTTCAACCTCATCGTCGGCTTGCTCGAACCGGACGAGGGCGAAATATACATCGACGGGGAAATCTGCGAGCAGCGGGCGGGCCGCGTGGGCTACATGCCCCAACGCGATCTGCTGCTTCCCTGGCGCAACGTCATCGACAACGTCATCCTCGCCCAAGAACTGCTTGGCATCCCCGCGGAAAGCGCTCGCGCCAAAGCGGAGGAGCTTCTGCCCCTCTTTGGCCTGGCAGAGTTCCGCGCTGCCTACCCCAACGAACTTTCTGGCGGGATGCGACAGCGCGCTGCCCTGCTGCGTACGATGTTGACCGAACGAGATGTCATCCTGCTCGACGAACCATTCGGCGCACTCGACGCGCTGACGCGGCGCGAGCTGCAGGACTGGCTGCTCGATATCTGGCGCCGCTTCGAGAAAACGATCCTCTTCATCACCCATGATGTCGACGAAGCGCTTTACCTGGGGGACCGTGTCCTCGTGCTCAGCGCCCGGCCCGGAACGATCCTGCGATCCAGCAAAGTAGATCTGCCCCGGCCCAGACGTCAGGGGATGATCGCCACGCCGGCTTTCGGCAGACAACTCGCGGAATTACTGGAAGCCCTGGGTATACGTGTATGAAAACCACCCCGCAAAGTGATCGGCCCCAGGTTGGAGATTTCGTAACGGTGCATAAACTCGACGCAGCGGGAGTTGAGACGTGGCGCTATGCGGGCGAAGTGCTGCAGACGACCCCAACCAGCATCACGCTCGTGGCGACGTTCAATCGGGAGGATCGATCCCTGGGTGGCATCGACCTGCAGCGCGGCGATCGCTTCGTGGAAACCTTCTACGGCGATCGTTGGTACAACGTGTTTCGAATCCACGACGGCCGAGACGGCCGGCTGAAAGGATGGTACTGCAACATCACGCGCCCGGCGCAGATCGAAGCGGGGCACGTCTACGCCGACGACCTGGCGCTCGATCTGGTCGTCCTGCCTGATGCTGAAACCCAGATTCTGGACGAGGATGAATTTGAAGCGCTGCAGCTGACGCCGGAGGAACGCGCGACGGCGCTCGAAGCTGTAGCGGAACTCGAAGCACTTGCTTCGAGTCGCGCTGGTGTTTTCCAAGACGCCGCATTCTGAGCGAAGGGGGCAGTTTGAATAATGTCTGCTTTGATCTTTCTGATTGGATGCTGGTCAGGCAATCAATATCGAAGTGCCCGACGGATTAACGAATTGGCGAATTGCGCAGCGGTGTTCACGCCCGCCGTTCGGCATTCGCTCGCCGCCAGAGCCACCACACCACGAAAGCGGTAAACATAATCATCAGCGCCGCAATTGCCACGGGCAGCACGACGGACAATATCGATAGCACCGTCGCCGTCACGTCTTCGGCGACGCTCACCGGGACGTTGCCGACGCCTGCTGTCGTCGCCGTCACCGCCGGGCGAACGGCGGCCGACTTGGCGACGTGCACGCTGCCCGAAACCAGGATGCCGGCGATGATCGCCAGTACGGGATGGATGTTGGTGACCGCGCTCGTGCTTGCAGCGAACAAAATGGCACCCGCCGTCGGGCGAATGAAGGTCTGGATGGCATCGTTGACGTGATTGACGGCCGGCACCTTATCCACGAAGAACTCGATTACCCCCAGGATCACCAACACGGCGATTGTCCACCAGCTTGTGAGCGGCTCCCACGTCTCGGAAAGCGTGATCCAATCGGTAAATCGTGCCGTTAGCGCCACGATCAACAGCGGCACGTATGCGTTCAAGCCTGCGCTTGCCGAAAGGCCGAACCCTGCAAATAATCCCGCGATACTCTCCACCACTTTCCCCTCCGCTTCTCCAGCAACATCCGATTCGAATCATACAACTCTGCTTATACCACATAATTGTATCCCCTGAGCCGGGGTCCGTGTTCAGCGTGAGTGGAAAGGGTTAAAAATGGAAACCCGCCCAGGTGCCCGTCATCGAGTATCGAAGCCAATCTATGACACCGATTTGGATCACGGCCAATGTCAATCCGATCACGATGGGAGTGAACAAATCACGCCAGCGCTCGGCCCGGTTTTCCCGGCGCGAGATGGCCAATACGACCGAAGTGTACACGATTGTTAAAATGAGAAACACGGAAATCGTGCTGGCGATTGCCAGCGGATAAAGGATCAACGGATTTTCGCCAAGAATGAGGGCCACCAGGACAGCAGCGATCAGCAGCAGCAGTCCCAGATCCTTGAAGGAACGCAGCACCGGCTCGTTTTGGACGTACTTCCAGGCAAACTGGCTGAACGCCGGGTATACCATAGTCGACAAAGAGATTCCCACCAAAGTGCCTGTTATCAAGCGCAACGTGTTGCTCGGAGGGTAAACACCGGTCGCCATCGGCAGGAGCTGCAGGTAGGAATTGAGCCCATCGATGGCCCAAATGATGGCGAAGAATATGAGGACTGCAGAAACAGCTCGATTGGGATAACGAACCGCTTTCGAGCGCCGGGTGATGTAAAATCCGAGTCCGAGCAGTACCCCGAGATACATGCCGGAGCAGCGAGCGCAAAGCGGTAATTGTCGCGTACCGAGTTGGAAAGAGCGCAGGTCGATGCGATGGCACAACGCGTATCCGACGGCATCCGCTTTACCCAGCAAACCATCCGGCGTAGATAAGAGCCAGATTGCGAATACAATGAGTGCGATCAATACCGCGAACATTCGAGGAATGTATGCCCGTACTGACTGGACCGGTTCCCTCTCGCTCGACATCGACATGCAGCCATTATAGCGGAATCTCTTCGAGACAACCCAGAATGTCCCGCGGAACAAACAACGACCGCACGTCAACAAGATGCGATTCCTTGACGCCGCGAGTGCGGGACGGTTATAATCCCCCCTGCTTTCCTCGGTAGCTCAATCGGCAGAGCGGGCGGCTGTTAACCGCTAGGTTGTAGGTTCGAGTCCTACCCGAGGAGCCTGCTTCCCGAAAAGCACTCATCTGCCAGCGCAGCGAGTGCTTTATATTTTTATATCGATGGACGCGCTGAGCTTTCGCCTTGCAGCCGGCAAAGATGCGATATGATTAGGTATAGACCGATCCCTACGGAAAGGGGTGGACGCCGTCATGAATCTCCTGAAGAAGATCGGCAGCTTATTTTTAAGTTCCGCCGGTGACCGAGGTCTTTGGATCTATGTTCGTTGTAATCGCTGCGGGGAGAAATTGAAGACGCGCATCGATATAATGACAGACCTGACTGTACGCTATGGAGAGAGCAATGGCGAGGATGTCTACTATACTCGCAAAACGCTCATCGGAAGTGAATTGTGTTTCCAACCCATCGAAGCCACGCTCACCTTCGATCTCCGGCGTCAACTGATCGATAAGCAAATTACGGGGGGAGAATTCATCACGAAGCAGGAATTTGAAGAAGAGTAAGAAAAGAGCTCTTGCAGGGTTCAGTGTTTCGGAGTGCGGCTAATCCTCCCCCGCCTCAACCGTTTCCGTCGAGTCCTCTTGCGCTTTTGAATCTGTGGCCTCTTGCCTCCCCATCCGCACGACGACTTTATGTTTCACGGCGTTGCCATCCAGGGGCAGCACAAGCCGCTCTAACCGCCTGCCATCCATCTCAATCCATGCCACTCCCCGGCTGACGTGATCCGGATTTTCAACCTTTAACTCGTATACCGCATCGCGGAACGAATAGCGGATGTTGAAATCATCCCATACCGCAGGAATGATGGGATCCACATGCAACACATCCCCGCGAACTTTCAGACCTAAAATCTCTTCGATCCAGGCCCGGTACATCCAGCCGGCTGATCCGGTGTACCACGTCCAACCCCCTTGCCCTACCTTACCGGCGAGGTTATAGACATCCGCCGCAACCGCGTACGGCTCGACCGCATAACGATCAACATCCTGCGGTTCGCGCGAGTGTTCGATTGGATTCAACATGCGCAATAGCTGTGTCGCCCGTTCTCCGTCGCCCATGCGCGCGTATGCAATCGCCAACCACAGGGCGGCATGCGTATACTGGCCCCCGTTCTCGCGCACACCGGGTGGGTATGCTTCGATGTAACCTGGATTCAACGTCGATTTATCAAATGGCGGTGTAAACAATAAAACCAAACGATCCTGCTCGTGCACCAACTGCTCCCACGCTGACTCAAGTGCAGTGCGCGCTCGATCCTGGTTTGCGGCTCCACTGATCCACGCCCAGGACTGCGGCAGAGAATCAATACGTGCTTCGACGTTTCTCGCCGAACCAAGGGGTGTACCGTCGTCGAACGTCGCCCGCTTGTACCAGGCGCCGTCCCAGGCTTCTTTCTCGACTCGCTCAGCCAGTTTGCTGGCGCGCTGGCGGAAATCCGCCGCATCATCCTGGCGGCCGCTTTCATCCGCCAAATCCGCAAAACCATGCAGAACGTCGATCAGGAACCAGGCCAGCCATACACTCTCGCCCTTGCCTTCTGCACCCATCCGGTTCAAGCCATCATTCCAATCCCCGGTTCCGATCAACGGCAATCCACACGGTCCGCTTGTGGTGCCGCGCTCGATCGCACGACGGCAGTGCTCGTAGAGCGATGCAAGTTCCGAACTCACCTCCGGAACGAGGTAGATTTCTTTCTCGTCATCCTGCAGTTCTCGACCTTCCAGGAAGGGCAGCTGCTCCTCGAGGATGTCGTAATCCCCAGTGACGCGGACGTAGTGGCTGACGACATAGGGCAGCCAGAGCAGATCGTCCGAGATGCGCGTGCGTACGCCCGCACCACTTGCAGGATGCCACCAATGTTGAACGTCTCCTGCCCGAAATTGATGCCTTGCCGCGCGTAGAATGTGCTCGCGCGCGAATTGCGGAGCGGCGTAGAGCAAAGCCATCACGTCTTGTAACTGATCGCGAAATCCAAATGCGCCACCGGATTGGTAGAACGCCGAACGAGCCCAGATTCTGCAGCTCAACGTTTGATACAGTAGCCAGCGGTTGAGCAAGAATTCCACGGAAAGATCCGGATGTTTAACCTGCACGCGACTCAAAAATCTGTCCCACCAACCGCTGGTCTCATGCAGGACTTCATCAACAAGCGTGTCCTCACGGAAATGGCGGATGATACGAACAGCGTCCTCGCGCGAGGCCGCCGAACCCAGCATCACGATGACCTCGTCACGCTGGTCGGGTTCCAATTCAATAGTGACACGAATCGCGGCGCAGGGATCCAAACCCGCGCCCACCCGCTGCGACAACCGCAACTGGTGCATCGCGGCCGGATCGGAGAGGCTTTGATTGCGACCCACGAATGCCGTGCGATCGGCGCTATAGTCCTCGGCTGCCGGACTCGAGGCGGCGAATGCCACACGCTCAGCATAGTCCGGGTGGTAACGGTTGTAAGCCATCAACGCCTTGATATCTTCGTCCCATTTGGTGATAACGTGCATTTGATTCTCTTCACGCACCTCACCGAGAACCCAATCGGCATAGAAGGTCACGCTGAGACGCCGGGTCTGAGTCGAATCGTTGTGCAAGCGCAAGCGCTGGATGCGTACCGGTTCGCCGCCTTCGTCGTTCATGGGCACAAAGGTGAGCAACTCTTGCTCGATGGCATGGCTGTTGTGTTCGAACACGCTGTATCCTGCGCCGTGGCGGGCGCGGTAAGCATCCAATTCGCGAATCGGTCTTGGAGTCGGCGACCAGAAGGCACCGCTTTCCTCGTCCCGGATGTAGATTGCGTCCGAGGCGGGATCGCAAACGGAATCGTTAGACCAGCCGATCAAGCGGTTCTGCTGACTGTCGCCGTACCAGACGAAACCCGAACCGCTTTCGGATATCAAGGCGCCAAACTCCGGGTTGGCCATCACGTTCACCCACGGCGTAGGCGTGTTATCCTCCGGACCCAGATAAACGGCATACTCACGACCATCGGGCGTGAACCCACCCAAACCGTTGAAGTACGGCAGTTCCATAAAAGGTAGGGGAGTCGAGGGTTCTTCCTGGATTTTCCGCGGAACCAATTGGGCCGGCAAATCCGGCGCGTCGCGTGAAACGCCGAGCTGCTGCGAAAGCGGTCCGCGTGCTGCCACCAAGGCTACTCTGGCGGCGGAAAGCATCAAGGTGAGATGTTCTTGCGGAATTTGGTCCACACTCCGCAAGTAAACCCCACCGGGCTGATCGACGGCGGTATAGATCGAGATCGACTCGATCAAATTCTGCAATCGCTCGTTCAGAGGTTGTTCGTAGCTGCTGGCTTCTTCGTTGAGAATGATCAGATCGGTTTTCAATCCATGTTGGCGCCAGAAAGTATGCGCCTGCAGCATTTGACGCACCATACTCAAATCGCGTGCTTCGCCGATACTCACCACAGCGATGGGAAGATCTCCCGAGATGCCGTATGGCCACAAGCCCGACTGCCCCAAACGATTTTGTTCCAATCGTTCGGGCGGTGGTCGCAGCCAAGCGTCAGGAAATAGCATAGCGCTGGCCAACTGCTGGAAGCGGCGGGCATCGTCCGGCTGAATGCGCAGTAGACGAAGTTCGAGTTGGGCGTGCACCCAGGCCAGTTCCAGGCTGCGTGTGATGGCGCGAGGATCGCTGTACTTTTCCATCAAACGCACGACTTGATCGCGCTGGTCTGCTGCCGCCAGTACCATTGAAACGGATAGGCGTTGTCGAGGTCGTAGCATCACCGTCTTACGGACACTCAGGATGGGGTCGAGTACGAAACCTTTACTATTGCTCAGATTGCCTTCCAATGCGATTGGATTTGCTGCTGAACGTCCGCGGCCGATGAATCGCCGACGATCGGTTTCGAACTGCATCGCGCTCGATTCCCCATTTTCAAATGTGAGGCGGTGGGCGACGTATATCGGCGTTTCGTCAGGATCCCGCAGCCGACGGAAAGCGAGCAGTGCATCGACCTGTGGCAGCGTCTCCGTCTGAATGAACATTTTGTTAAACGCAGGATGCTGTCGATCGGCATCATGCGGCGACATCGACAATTCGATGTAACTGGTGATCTCGATCCGCCGGGCGCGATTCGAGCGGTTGATAAAGGTCATGCGCCGGATTTCGACGTCGTCCTCCGGCGAAACGACGATCTCGGTTTCCGTGTCGATGCCGTAATCCTTACGCCTGAACTCGGCGCGATCGATCGCCATGTTGACGGAGTAGTCATCCGGCTCCTCGCCGAGCGGCTGATAGGTGCTGGACCAGATGCGCCCGCTGTCGGCATCGCGAAGATAGCAGAAGCTTCCCCACGAATCGCGCGTGGTATCTGCTCGCCAGCGAGTGAGTTCGAAATCCCGCCATTGGCTGTAACCACCGCCGGCGTTGGTGACCATCACGCCCATGCTGCCGTTGGACAGCAGATGGGTCCTCGGGGTTGAGGTTTGAGCGGTGTCGAATTTACTCACAGAAGGCGCCAATTCGACCGCCGTCACACGCCTCGTCGGGCGTTCGCGAGTGGAGACGTCGTAAACCGGTGGCGAGACGGGGATGCGCTCGTAGAGCAGCGGTTCGGTAGCCTGCACGCGGCGATCCGCATGGAAGCGCCGCTGCATGCTGTTATTGTGCAGCAAATTCACCATGGCCAGAAAACCCATCGCCTGGTGGTGTGCCATGTATACCCGCACCAGGATTCCGCGCTCACCCTCGCGCCTGCGTTGGCGGGTGTAATCGATCGCTTCATAAAACCCGTATCGGCTCTGCAGTCCTTCGCTTGCCAGACGGCGTAGATTCTGCGCGGCTTGATTCGGCTCCACCATCAAAGCCAGCATGGAGGCGTAGGGCGCGACGACCAGGTCTTCCTCTAAACCGCGTTTCAAACCCAGGCCCGGCACACCGAAAGCCTTGTATTGGTAGGTCTTGTTGACATCGAGGTCGCCGTAGGCGGATTCGGAGATCCCCCAGGGGACGTTGCGTTGATCCGCATACTGGCGCTGCAGCTCCACGGCCTCGTGCGTGGCGAGGTCGAGCAGTGAATTACTGTACGTGCGCTGCAGAAGCAGGGGCATCAGATACTCGAACATCGTTCCGGTCCAACTGAGCAGCAGTCTATGATTTCCGGCGGAGCCGTAGAGCCGATTGAGCGCCAGCCAATGCTCGCCGGGAACATCCCCGCGGGCGATGGCGACGAAGCTTCCCAAACGCGATTCACTGGCCAACAGATCGTAGTAAGAACCATCAATACGCTGGTTGCTGACGTTGTAGCCGATGGTAAAAAGGCGGCGATCCGGGTCGTACAAGAAGCGCATATTCATGCCGTCGGCCAATTCTCGAACGGCATCGAGCAGTTCTTCAGCCTGCCCCAGAATTTCTCCCGCGAACCAACGCGCCTCAGAGAAGGCATCACGTAAACGTTCGATCCAATCCGTGAGCGATGGCGGCAGCGATCCATTGGAACGAATCGAAGCTTCGATGGCTTGCATCACGGCCACACGTCCGGCTGCTAAATCCTGCAGCGAGGGAGCCTCACGCAGCGCAAGTCGCCGGGCGTCCAGCGTTTCAATACCCAACGGCGCAAGCGCTTCCTCCGCTTCCGTCGTCAAGATCTCGGCCCATTTCATGTAGCGATCCAGGGTGTTAATCCACTCGGAAATCTGCCGCTCCAATTTTGCCACCCAGTATGCCGCTTCGTCACCGGCTCCGGCGCTGCGGCGCAGTCCATAGGACAATGCAATCGACAGGCCACTGGCATGGCGGATGTTGCGCACGAGTTCTTCAAGATTTTCCGGCGTGGACTCAAGTGTCTGCGCCAGTTTGTTGAAAGTCTGCATATGGGGGTCATCCGGCCGCGTGGTTTTTAACACCCCCTTCAGAATATCGAGCGTGTCCCACGCGCCGCGCAGGATCACAGGATCGAGCAGGGGCGCTTCTACCAATTCTCGGATTCCAACCTCAAGCGTCCATAAACAGCCCAACAAATTTCCGCTATCAACCGTCGAAACATAGCGCGGTTCCAACGGTTCCAGTGTTTCGATGTCGTACCAATTCAATAGATGACCTTCGTACTTCTCAAGTTGATCCAGGGTCTTCATTGCAGCGTTGAGCTGCCCGATCACGCCATCCACATTGAGATAGCCGCAATCGTAAGCGCCCAAGACCGAAAGCATCCACAGCCCAATGTTGGTCGGGCTCGTGCGTTTGGCAACCTGATTCTGATGGGAGACCTGGAAGTTATCAGGTGGCAGCCAATTCGTCTCCTCAGTGACAAAATCTTCGAAGAACGCCCAGGTGCGGCGGGCCCACCTACGTAATCTGCGGCGTGTTCGCCGCGAAACCTGCTGCTGCGTTGTTTCCCGATCCGGTCCTTGATTCAGCCGCCAAACGACCCAAGGACTGACGAACCAAAGCACCAGGAAAGGTATCGCGGCATACAGACTTGTCGGCCGGATCTGCCATAGCAGGACACCGACCGCGGTGGAAAACACGCTAATGATGCTCAATGTAATGGAATAGGAACGTGCCTGATCGGTCGTGCGCCAATCCGTTATCTGTGCCGTCGTCCATTCCAGGAAACAGCGATGACTCACAAGCCGACGGTACCAAACCCTGAAAATAGCATCCAACGCCACACCAGCTTGATGGGGGATCAAAGCCGCCTCAACCACTGAACGCTGAATGCCGTGCCACACTTCCGGCAGGGTGAAATTTGTGGAGCCTGGCGACGTTGTAGCCCAGGTCACCTGCTGCACCAGGGGCTGAAACAGCATCAAGCCGCCCACGAGCAAGCTGGACACGGCGCCCAATGCCGGCGAAAGCAGCCATGTGACCAGCAGGTAAAGCATTAACGACACCGGCACCAGGCTGCGGCGAAGATTGTCGAACACTTTCCAGTGGTTGAGCATCGATAGGGGATTGGGTACGTGCTCGCCACCGGCGGAGGGCACCCGGGGCATGATCCAATCCGCAATTTGCCAGTCCCCCCGGATCCAGCGATGTTGGCGGCGAGCGTAGCTGATGTAATCACTGGGAAAATCATCGAACAGCTCAATGTCACTCGCATAGCCCACACGAACGTATGCGCCTTCAATTAGATCATGGCTGAGTATGCGCTCTTCGGGAAAACGGTTTTTCATAATGCGATTGAAGAAGCGTGGATCGTAAATCGCCTTTCCGACGTAGGAGCCTTCGGAGGCAAGATCCTGGTAGACATCCGAAACCGCCTTGGTATACGGATCGGTCCCGATTGGATCGGTGAAGAGACGCGTGAAGACTGTAGCCGTAGCGCTGGGCAGCGCCGTGCTGATTCGAGGCTGGATGATGCCGTATCCGTCGACCTGTAGGGGGTGCTCGGCAACGACAGTTGGCCGATTGAGCGGATGGGCGATGGTTTCGATCAAACGACGGGCGCTGTCCCGCGGAAGCTGTGTATCGCTATCCAGGGTGATCACGAAACGCACGTTGGTCAGTGCCTCCGCCTGGCCGACGCGTACGATGTCTTCCTCCAGCGTCTCGCCATCGATCAGTCGGTTGAGCAGCTCCAGCTTTCCGCGTTTGCGTTCTTTGCCGATGAATTTACCTTCCGTTTCACACCAGGACCGCTGGCGATGAAAAAGGAAGAAGCGGCCCGAGCCATAGCGCCGGTTCAACGCTTCGATTCCCGCTACGGCTCGCTCAAGCAAAACGTCATCATTCGCCGTCGTTGGCTCTTCGGCATCCATGAAATCCCCGAAAAGCCCGAACGACAGGTTCGGCTGAGGATTGGCGAGATAGCGAATTTCGAGTTTTTCGATCTCTTCGTCGATCGTGCTTTCGTCCACCCAAAGCAAAGGCACGACCGCGAGCGTACGGAATTCATCCGGAATGCCTTCCGCTTCGAAAGACATTTTCGGCAGCGCGATTGGCCTGAGCAGCCGTGTGACCCAATAATTCACGATCTGGATCGCCAGCTGGCTGGCGGGCAGCGTGCTTAACAAGCCGCTGAGAACCAACCACCCGCTGCGCTCCCCGGCCAGGTAGCCCAATCCCAATGCAATTCCCACCAGCATGACGCTGGCCAGCCCGATCGCACCCAGGTATAGAATCGTGTGCTTGCGCTTTATCCATTGCAGAAACCGCCAGCCCAGTTTCTCGCGCCCACCCAACTCACGCACGAATTTCTTTCGCCCAGAACCGATGAGGTAAGTGCCCACATGGTTCCGCCGGAAATCCGCAGCGTCCGTCTCGATCTTATTCGAAGCCGCTTCGATTGCCAGCTCTGCGACTTCGGTTTCGGGGATTTTCGCCCCCCGGGCGATTTGCTCGACTGCGCGGCGGTAGCGATCACGCGTCTCGAAATCCATGTGTGGGTACACACCGGCGGGGTCGCGGTGAAGAATTTCTTCCGTTCGGCTGTGGCGCTCGAAAATTTCACGCCAATCCAGAAGCGAAAGCTGGCGCAGGCTGGTTATGGCATTGCCGATTGAAATCTGCATCGCCGCCTGACGGGCCTGTTCGCGATGATTGATCTCGCCCAACTCGGCCAGCAGACTGCGCTCCAACCAGCTTCGTACCGGCACGAGTGCCGCTTGTTCGTCGTAGAGATGGCCGATCAACTGCGTGGCGAAAAATGCACTCGGCCCGGGTTGGTCTTTTGCCAGCTCGGCGAGTACGTTAAAAAGCTGGCTGGCATCGCGGCGAGCGGTGGTGAGCAAGCGGTTGGCCCAAAAATCGGCATGCACCGCCTCATGGAAGCGACGCAGCACCTGCAACGACAGTTCACGTAAACGGTCGATGATGGTGATGCGCAGCATCATCGGCAGCGCCCACAGTTCTCCAATACCAAGCGGGGAAACGGACTGGTAGGCTTGCAGGAAATCTCCAATATTATTACGGTCCAGATGGGCATCCGTGTGCAGCACCAGGTCGCTGGCCAATCCGTAGACTCGTGGGTCGCCTCGTTGTGGACCGCTGCTTAGTATCGGAAGCTCCTCGTAGAAGCGCCGCGGTAAGTTAAGACCCACGTCACGGATGTGACTCTGTACGATGTATGCGTTGTCTAACAGCCACTCGGCGGAAGCGGTGATGCTTTGTTCGAGTTGCTCGTACTGCGCCAGGTCATCACACACTTGTTGCAATGTCTGACCGGATTGAATGATGCGCGCCAAGAGGGCTGCCCCGCGGCCTCGTGACGGCTCACCCAGCGTATGTGTGGCCGCTAACCGTCTGGCGTGATCTTGAATCTGCGCCGGCGAGAGTGGAACCACCGCAGGGAACTCCCCGGACCGAACTAAAGTACTGGTCTCCAGGGCGAAGATCGCGGGTTGCATCTCCCCCACGCTGCGCAGTATCGGAATCGCCCAAGCCAACGATTCGGGCGCCGCCCGCATTAGGATCAGCGACTCGTCCGTGACCAGCCATCGAGTGCAGCGTTCCCGCAGTTCGCTTTCCACTCCCGGGTCCAGCCAACGGGCGATCAAGGCACCCAAAGCGCCAAATAGCAGCACCAGAATGCCACCAGCGAGGTAAGGTGAGATATTTAGGGGGTTGCGTGCCAGATCGTTGAAAAGGAAGCTTGCTAACAAACCCAGGAAGCTCCCGCCGAGGAGCCCGAGCAGCGTCCAGGTACGACGAGCGTAGCCGCGCCGATTTATCTCGCCCTCGGCGGTCTTCTGGACTAACACCGTCCGATTGAAATCCCGCCGCCGCAATTCTTGCAGTGCCTCGGCAGCATCTTCTTGGCGTACGAAAAAAGCGACCAGCGTCGCTAATTCACGCACAAACACACCTCACCATCGTGTGCAACAAAGCCGCAATACACGGAGACAATAGAGCGTAAGCATTTGAATTGCTTCGGGCGGTCGGAGACATTATAACGGGGATGCGAATTCATGGATCGTCACTAATCGGTTCATTCATTTCAACAACCACATCTGCGCTTATAGGATCTGCGGGACATTCCTTCCGAGCGGAAATCGACCAACTCGGAATAGGTTCTGCAAATTATAACAAACGTACATGCCGCAATACAGGATCGCAGATGCTGATATTCCGGCTGTACAATTCTGACGAATAAGATACAATAATTCGACTTAAACCTCAATGCAGGCATTGCAAGAGGAGAGAAGGCAAATGCGCATACTCGCCATTATCTCGGGGGAATACGGCCGACGGCACGTCAATAATCTCTGCGAGTTCGGTCCTCCCCAATGGCGCTTTGAGGAATGGCAAGCGCCGCCTGTGCTTCCACCGGTGATTGACGATCCGGAAGACCATCTGCCCGATCATTTTCCGGCCACGGATCTGATTCTCTCCTTCGCCGAGCATCGTGGTGTGGCGGAACTGCTGCCCGAGATCGCCCGCATGAGCGGTGCACAAGCGGTCATCGCTGCAGTCGATGACGAAGCCTGGCTGCCGCGCGGCCTGGCACGCCAGCTGCGCGGCTGGTTGAAAGACATGGACGTTGTCTGCGTCACGCCCAAACCATTGTGTACGCTAACCGAAAACGACTACAGTGTGGCACGTGGATCCCGAATAACCTACGAGCACCCGCTGATTTCTGAATTCGCGCGCCATTTCGGACAGCCCGAATTGAATCTCACGCTCGACCCGATAACACGGACCATCACGGCAGCTGAAGTCGTACGCGATGCAGTATGCGGCTGCGCCCGCTTCGCCGCGCAGAGTCTGGTGGGAGCCTCCGCCGACGAAGCCGAGGAGAAAGCCGGCCTGCTGCATCATCATTTTCCCTGCATGGCCGCCATGGGTATCGACGACGACTATGGCGACACGCTGATGCACGTCTCCGGCAACGTCCTCAAAGTAAAAGTTGGGGAACAGGTCAAGCCTTTCAAACAGGTGCAGGTTTTTCGGCCGGACGGGAGAAGCGAGTAGATTGACAATCCCGGCGGTAGATCGTACAGTTGAATGCTTCGATCTGCTTGTTCCGCTGCCTGATACGTCGGTATAACCTTATCAACCCACTTTCAACCTATCTGGGCCGTACCGGAAATATACTAAAATCTCCCCAATTCCTGATAAAATAGTGCCCTGGAGGGTGGAGATCAACAACGACCCAACGCACCAGCTAGGGTCTTCGCCCCAGTACGGGGTGTCAATAGCCCCAAAGGACGATAGTCCAAACAAAATCTTGCGGTTATCATGCGCGTAGGATGAGCCGCGAAACGGGGAACGCTTAAACGCGCCCGCGTTTCGTGGAGAGCAAGCTTGGCCATGGATCGACAATCGCTAACCGCCATCCAGCAAGCGAAGGCAGCCGCTTCACGCGGCGATTATTCACGCGCCCGCAGTATTCTGCGCCAAGCAGCCCGCCACGATCCCAACAACGAAGAGATCCTTTTGCTATTCGCAAAATTCGCACAGAAACGCGAGCATGCGATCATTTGCTACGAGCGCGTACTCGAAATCAACCCGTACAACGAAACGGCGATTCGTGCCCTGGACCGTGCCTATGCCCAGCAAGCACGCCGTGAAGATTTCGACCAAATCGTGGCTAAAACAAAGTCCACCATCGGCAGCTTCGATCCCGCTGCGGCTAAAAAAGTCATTTCACCGCTGACCAAGATTCCCTTCAGACGCTATTTCATGATGACCTTTCGAACGGTGATGGTGATCGCCATTCTCGTGGGAGGCGTTTACCTCGGTGTGAACGCCTTCGATTTCATCAACCACTTCTTTGGTTTGGGCGCCTACGCGCCCACGACGCCAACCCCAAATCCCGAATTAACACCCACGCCGACTGTTCCTGTCGACCTGCCCTTGCTGCAGTTCGAATTCACCGGGCGGATTTTCATCAAAGAAGGGGATCCGGCGCTGTTTGAAAACGTCTGGGACCTGATCAGCGTCGACAGCTTCAATACCTACGCCTACGCCAGCGAAAATAGCGAGGAATTTTGGTTCGATGCCATTGTGAACCTGCGTACCGGCTTCCAACGCGCGCATCCTGTCCGTTTCCGGCTGACGATCACGAACCCTGCCACCGGCATCTCATCACCGCTTCTCCTGGAGGAGACCATCGTACCCAATCACGAACTCGGTCTCGGCGCCAATGCGCTCCAGGTAACCCGCTTCACGTTCTATCAATACGTCACCGGAGATTACGGTGGGAAACTCGAACTCGATAATGTCGAGATCATGCGCATCGACGGTATGCGTCAGGAGGAATGGGAACCGCCGGAAGGCGGCATCGGGAAGTACAGAGATGTCTGGAAGATCTACAATCCTCACGATGTCGCCCTGCCTCTCGCCTGGGAACTGGTAAAACGCGATCAAGCCGGGAACTCGATCGGAGTTTCGGAATACAAATTCTGCATGCAAACCGAAAGCGATCTCGAAGCGCTCTACCGTGAATTCTCCCTGCTCCCACCGGGGAAACAGATTATCATCTCGGAGAACATCTCGCCCGAAGAAGAACAAAGCGGTGTGACCACCGAATTGACCCTACGCTATCCCAGCGAGTGTCAACCACTGCAGCAGCATGAAGTGGCCTTCGACCCGTATGTGGTGCTTGTGGATACGGTGGAGGGGTCAGGGGAAGGGGAGCAGGAAGCCAAAGCGACGGAAGAGATCGACGCCGATCCCAACGCGCAAGATTTAATGATCGAAAACCGCGGCTTGAACGAGGCTTTTGGCCTGTTCTACGTCAATGTTTATGATGAGAATGACAACCCCATCGCCGGGCGCGCCATAACACTCGATCCGAGCAACTTCCCGCTGCTGCCCGACGAATTCTTGGAACTCAGCCCCAGGCTGGATTTTATCGAGCTGGTGGAACCAACGCCCACCCGCTTCGAATTTATCTTCCTCGGCTTGAGTATGGTTCCGGAACAAGCGGAGCCACCTGTGGAGGAGGGTGAGGCGACTCCCGCTGAAGTGGTTTTAACCCCCGAAGCGACCGACAACGAATAAGCCTCCCGCGTTGTGCAACCCTGGATTCAAGATGAGCCGACCGTTGTGGTTCACGGAAATCGTAAAAAGAATATTTCCCAGTCGCTATCTGCTTGCCCGCGCCACGCGCTTGCCGTACCTGGGCTCGCTTGTCGATCGCACACTCTTCCTCGGCGACGACATGATCTATCTCCCCTCCAGCCGGACGATACAAGTAAATGAAGCCATTCCAAAGCATAGCGATATGGTCGTGCCCTCCCAGGTGGTGGAGCATTTTATCGAACACGCCGAGGTCCATTGGATCATGCACAGTTGTATATGCCGAGCGGCGGCAGGTTGCAAGGATTACCCTACGGACCTGGGATGCCTTTTCCTCGGTGAAGCGGCCCTCGATATCAACCCCAAACTCGGCCGCAGGGTGACGAAGTCCGAAGCCAGCCAGCACGTTGCACGCTGCCGGGAGGCAGGTCTGGTCCATCTGATTGGAAGGAACAAACTGGATACCGTCTGGCTCGGGGTCGGACCGGGTCGCCGCCTGCTGACCGTTTGCAACTGCTGTCCCTGCTGCTGCGTGTGGCGGGTATTACCCCATGTAAATGCGGAAATCGGCGCCAAGGTCAGCCGCATGCCCGGAGTCACAGTCTCGGTCGGAGAGCTGTGCATTGGCTGCGGCAGCTGTTTGGATACCTGCTTCGTGGATGCGATTCGATGGGTCGACGATCGGGCGGTGATTACGGAATCTTGCCGGGGTTGCGGTCGTTGTATCGAGATTTGTCCACAAGGTGCGATCGAACTCCGTGTGAATGCGGATAGGTTCGTCGAGCGCACCATCGCGCGCATTGCCCCGCTCGTGGATTTGCGTTAATTACATCTGCTTCTCGCACACTTGATTATTTCGAAACCTGTTGCGAATTACCCCCGTTTTCCGCCGCGTAGGCCGTATGCAATTTCAGCGGATCGCGCTCCTTGGGGTGCAGGCGCAGGTTGAGCATTTCAACGAAGAACGAAAACGCCATGGCGAAGTAGATGTACCCCTTGGGGATGTGAAATTCCATACCTTCCGCCACCAGCGAAACGCCGATCAACAGCAGGAAGCTGAGGGCCAGGATCTTCAATGTTGGATGGAGGTTAACGAAGTCGCCGATCGGTCCGGCAGCGAACATCATCACTCCGACGGCGGCAACGACGGCCGCCACCATCACGGCCAGCTCGTTGCCGATTCCCACGGCGGTGATCACGGAGTCCAGCGAAAAAACGACATCGAGCAGCATGATCTGAAAAACGACGCCGACGAAGGATGTTGCCGCTTTTACCTCGGTGTGTCCCGAGGGCATTTCGAGCTTGTCGTGAATCTCGAAAGTACTCTTTCCTAAAAGAAACAGGCCGCCGACGATCAAGATTATGCCTCGGCCTGAAACAGTCAGGCCAAGCACTTCAAACAGGGGCGTCGTGAGACGCGTCAGCCAGGTGATCGAGAAAAGCAAGAGAATACGACTGACCATGGCCATCGCCAATCCGACCGTGCGACCGCGCGTTTGCTGATCCCGCGGCAACTTACCGGAGAGGATGGTAATGAAGATGATGTTATCGATGCCCAGTACGATCTCCAGCGCGGTCAGTGTGAGCAGCGCAATCCAGTTTTGTGGGTTTGAGATCAATTCCGTCATACTTGTCCCTCAGCAGCAATATATCCAAGCTGCAGGCATTTTATACCGCCCGGCGTTGCGTTGGATCTGACCCACGCCTGACGGTGATAATCCTGCTCCCTGACCGCTCGATGATACCACAACCGACAAGTACAAAATCGGCGGCGCTATACAAGACGCACAAAGGTGAATATACTACCCGCATGCCTGCTACCCGGCCGAAATATCCATTCATCAACCGCAGCTCGTTGGCAATCCTGGCAGGTATTATCGGCGGCCGACGCCGCAGTTTTCGAAGCGACGCGTGCGTGATGACCTCCCGCCTGAAAACCCCAATCCAAGTTCATGGATCGCTGCCGGATTTTGACGCGAAACCCTGGCTCATCGTTTGCAACCACTACGGCCGGCCCGGCTTCGGTGCCTGGTGGATTCCCTTGGGAATCGCGAGCGTCGTCCCACACGAGATGCATTGGATCATCACTGCCGCCTGGCGCTACAACGACCCGCTGCGCAGCAGAACGATCACACCCCTTTCGCGTTGGTTCCTGCGGCGGGTTGCGCACGTCTACGGATTCACGCGCATGCCACCCATGCCGCCGCATCCGCAAGACATCGGGCAGCGGGCGCGGTCCGTACGCGCCGTTCTGCGCTTCGTCGAAACAAACGCGCACCCTGTTATCGGCCTGTCTCCCGAGGGCGCTGATTCGTTTTTCGGGGATTTACAGCCACCTCCACCGGGAATGGGTCGCTTCGTGGCGCTGCTGGCGAAACGCAGCTTTCGGCTTCTTCCCATCGGAGTTTTCGAGGAAAAGCAGCGGCTTTGCCTTTCAATAGGCGCTGCGCAGCAGCTGCCATTGCCCGCCAGCGATTCCAAAGTGCGCGAGCGGCAGATGGCTGATTTCGTGATGCACGCCATTGCCGCCTGTTTGCCCTTCCAAGTGCGCGGATCCTATGCTTGAAAAGAGATCTTTATGCGAAAAAGTTCCTTGTTCGAATTGATCAAACTGAACACCTATTGGTTCGGCCTGGCTTTTATGTGGAACAGCCTGCACACGCTCATCTTACCGGCGCTGATATTGCAGTACGTGGCGGATGAACGAAAAAACACAACGCTCGGTCTGCTCACCTTTACTGGACTGATCATTGCCGCCATCGTGCAACCGCTGGCAGGTGCCGCCAGCGACCGCTGGTCATCGCGCTTCGGCAGACGACGTCCGGCGATCGCTTTCGGCACGTTAAGCGACATGCTGTTCCTGGCAATAATGGCTTTCGCCGGCGGCATTCCGCTGCTGGCTGTAGGATACGCCGGTTTGCAAATCACCTCCAATATTGCTCACGGTCCGGCGCAGGGTTTGATGCACGACAAGGTTCCCTCCGAAAGAATGGGCCTGGCTAGCGGGATCAAGAACATATTCGACATGGGCGGCGTAGCCGTTTCTTCCCTCGTCGTGGGTTTCATTTTTACAGCTGAAAAGCCGCTGCCGGCTTTCCTCGGGATTGCACTCGCCCTAACGCTCGGAGCAGCAATCACGATTTTCGGCGTTCGTGAGGGGAGCACCGCAGCGGAGAAAAACGACGAGCCCCTCCTCACCGGACTTCGCAGCTCGCTGCGAATCGATCGAAAACAACACAGCGGCTATTGGCGCCTGCTCCTCGTACGCTTCCTCTTCCTTTCCGGTGTGTACGGCATACAAGTCTTCGCCCAATATTTCATCCGCGACGTCCTGCAGGTCGAAGACCCGGTCGAATTCACGGGGTATGTGCTGTTCGCCATCGTCCTAGCGCTGATGGTTTTCTCCATCGTCGCCGGTCAAATCGCAGATCGCATCGGCCGTAAACCGATGCACGTGTTGGCCGCCGTAACCGTATGTGTGGGGAGTATTTTACTGACCCTCGCCAGACAACCGAGCAGCGTGTTGATCGTCGGAGGCATCGTCGGCGCAGGCATCGGTGTGTTCTTAAGCGCAAACTGGGCGTTGGCCAACGACCTGGCTCCCCTGGGAGAGGGCGGAAAATTCCTCGGCCTGACCAATCTCGCCACGGCCGGCGCCGGCGCCATGAGCCGCTTGCTGGGACCTCCGATCGACGCGGTCAACAATTGGCGCCCCGGCGAGTATCTCGGCTACAACGTACTCTTTATCAGCGCTGCAGTGTTGTCGATCGTCAGTTTGCTCATCCTGCGCAAGGTGCCTGAGCAAATTAAACCGCGGCGTACACGAGTTGGTGATAAACGATCTAATCGATGATTAACCGCCTGCTTGCTCGATGAGCTCTCGAATCTCCAGCGGTGGACTCTTGGTCGTGTCCAACGCCAGAGTAAGCGCCTGCGGTTGGCAAACCGAAACACACACGCCGCAACCCATACATGCGGCCTCGTCCACAATCACCGAATCCCCATCAGTTTCGATGGCTTCAAACGGGCAAGCTTCGCTGCAGTCGCCACATGCAATGCATTCGTCCGGATCAACACGGGCAATATAACCGGAGCTGGCCAACATTCCCGATCCTCGCCGGAAGGAGTCCATCGCCGCGCAGCAGCAAGAACAGCAGTTGCAAATCGCATAAAAGCGGCCGAACATAGCATCCTTGAAGAAAGCATGATGTACGTGCCCGCGTTTGTGCTCCTCTTCGAGTATTTTTTCCGCCTGCGCCTGGGTGATCCAGTGTGCACGGCTTGGATGATGATCGATCACGAATCTGGCAAAGGGTTCACCAATCACCATACACACGTCCAACGGCTGGCAAGGACCAGGCTTGCTCGAACGGCAGGCGCAATCCAGCACCACGATGTGGTCGGGATTTTTGAGAACGATGTCGCGCGCCATCTTGTAAGGTATGATCTGTTCGAGATCCCCGAGATTGACATCCTCCTGTACCGTGACCAACTGGCGAGCGGCTCGCGGGGTTACAACCTTGCCGTGGTACGTGTCCGCGAACGTGTTTTCTTCCACATCAGACTCGGTGCTCGGCCGAAACCATGCCACGATCTTCGCCACAAGTTTCACCACTCCCGAAAGCCAATGCTCGCCGCGGCCGGCCGCGATGTAGAGATAGGGCCAACGTCCGTAGACATACCCATGCAGAAAATCGAACCAGGAATAATTCGAAACCGTTCGCGCCTCTTGGTGAAAAGCCTTCGAGCCTTGCGAACGCCAAATCCACTTCCAATCACGCTTGCCTGGCATCTCCACCTCCTACAAGGACTGGGCGACGATCATCCGGCACTTTCGCTCTCCCAAAGCATACATCAAACAGACCCCGTATGCTGATACATTCCCTCATACAAGCGACTTGCTGCATATAAACCGGATATGAGGTGACACCGAAATATGGAGATCAATGATTATTGTGGGTGGATTCAAAGCATGACTGAAAATCATGCCGCACGATCGAGAAGAACCGCAGCCCTGCAAAGTGCCGGAGAGTGTGTTATCGTTGTTTGCTGTATCGAGCAGAGGAGAACCTACACGCATGCCCATCCCCGTCGGTATTTACGTCCGGTCAGGAGAGTTCAAGCCCGCCCCCTATCAAGTCGAGGACATGTCCTCGCTGGCCAAGCTCGAGCCAAGCGGAATCTACACCGTTGCCCGCACCTACCACGGCGATCAAGCCGTTTTGCTGGAGGCACACTTCAATCGCCTGGAGGAATCGGCGCACCTGGAAGAAATTCCCCTCGACCTCGATCGGCAAGGCATACGCCGAATCCTGCGCGAACTCATCCAACGCGCAGGCTTCGAGGAAGCAAGATTCCGCTTGACGATTCCCCGCATCCAACCAGATCAGGTCATCATCGCCCTGGAACCCTTGGATCTGGACGTCATAGCCAGCCAACACCAGGGCGTGGCGGTCAGCACGCTCTACGTACCGCGCGAGAATCCCCGCGCCAAGCGCACCGAATGGGTAGCCGTTCGAAACCAAGCACGCGGGCAGCTTCAGCCAGGTGTTGTTGAAGGCCTGCGGCTCTCGGCCGACGGGACGATCAGCGAGGGGTTCAGCAGCAACTTTTATGGGGTGATAGATGGCGTTTTACGCACAGCGAAGGAAGACATCCTCTTTGGAATCTCGCGCCAGATCGTGCTCAGCGTCGCCCCGGAAATCCTGGCGGTTGAACTTCGTCCCATCCACGAGAACGAAATCCCCGATTTGCAGGAAGCATTTCGCAGCAGCAGCAGCCGCGGCATAACGCCGATCGTGCGCATCAATGGAAAGCAGGTTGGCGCCGGCGAACCCGGCTCAAAGACACTTGCCCTCATGCGAGCTTTCGACGCCTGGGTGGAAGCGCACCTCGAACCTATCTGAGTGCGGGTGGAATCCTGATTAAGTTGAAGATTAACGCAAACAGGGGCTGTTTAATAAGGACGACACCAACATATCGCTGGTGAGGGATGTGTATCCCTCGCCCGTAGTCCGCGGATATTTATCCGCAGGTGTGCATGCCGGAATCAGAAACAGAGTGAAGAAAGGGACCCGATAATTATTGGAGTAGATCACGAAACGCAGCGTAAAGTACTTCCCGCTTTCCACTCCACCCTGCGGGTTTTCATCCCTTCGTTTTGGTCAAGTCCTGTGCGTTAACCCGGGCACGACGTAGGTGAGAGGTTGGGTTTCGGTTCCCTCAACCCAACCTACAGGCTATGGATGCGGTCTCATGCTGGAAGATTGGCAGATATACATCTGCCCAACATCGGTTACGGATGGATATCCGCAACCAGCGTCTAGCTGAGGGATTACAAAAACAGCGAGGCAGAGTTCCGCCTCGCTGTAATTATTTGATTTGCTTACGCGTTCGACCGTCAGTCCGAAAGCGAACAGCCGTTGTTGAAATCGAGTTCCAGGTTATAGCCTCCACTATCGGGCGGCTCACCAAAAATAAAACGGAGTGCCACTGACCCAGTAGGAATGCCTGCATTGGGAGAATCCGATTCGGGTGAAAATTGTTCGTCAAACCAAATCACGTTTCCAGCAAGTCTAACGATGTTTAGCGGAACTCCACCAGTCCAACTGAGACTCCACGAATTCAGCGTGACGGCAGATCCTGTACCATTCTGGATAATCCAGCGAGCGTCCCTTTCTAAAGCAGAGACCGTTGGCCCAGTCAAACTCAATCCATCACACGGGTCGGGTGTCGGCGTGCGCGTCACTGTAATGGTCTGCGTGATCGTCGGCGTCGCCGTTGGTGGGGGCGTGAGCGTGGTCGTCAGCGTGAGCGTGGGCGTAATGGTCCGCGTCTGGGTGATCGTCGGCGTAAGCGTGATCGTGGGCGTGCGCGTGATGGTAGACGTCGCTGCATTGGTAAGCGTCAAGGTTGGCGTGCGCGTGAGCGTCTCGGTTGGTGGCACCGGCGTATCGGTCGGAACGGGGGTCAGCGTGTTCTCCCCGGCAGCGGCCAGGGTTTTGTTGACGGAGCCAAAGGCTGCAGTCTCCAGCGCCTGCATGGTGCCTGCCACCGCAGTCTCGATCTGCTCACCGGAAAGATCTTCCAGGCCGGAGCGGATGGCGACCGCCGTTGAAAGGGCATCGATCGTCGCCTGGGCATCCGAGGTGGGAACCGCAGCGGCCGCCGCACCCGGGTCTCCGCCGCCAAGCATGTTGTCCACGATGCGCGAAGCGGCGTACAGGCTTCCCACAAGCAGCGGGATTAAAAACAGGAGCATCGCCGGCATGGGAATGCGCCTGGCGATTTTCGAGACGCGGCCGCCATCGTCGGGCGGCACGATAAAGTCCTCCGCCGTAGGCGGCGGCGATTTGGCGCCCGGCTTCAACCGGCCGGATTCTGGGTCGTAAACATCCCGCATCGTCTTCTGAAAAGCCTCGTTCATCTTCGCAATGGAGGCGTAGCGTTCCTTGGGATCTTTGGCCATCGCCTTAACAATGACCTGCTCGACTTTCGCCGGCAAATTTGCGTTCACCAAACGAGGTTGGGGCAAGGGCTCGTGTGCATGCATCAAGGCGATGGCCAGCGGGGTATCCGCTTCATAGGGAAGCCGGCCCGTACAAACCTGATACAGGATCACGCCTAATGCGTACTGGTCGGCAAGATGACTCACCTTCTCGCCGCGTGCTTGTTCGGGGGCCATGTACGTCGGTGTGCCGATCAAACCCGAACCCGTCAGGGTCATCGTCGCTTCCGAAACCTGCGCCGTGCCGAAGTCGGAAAGCCAGGCGTTACCTTTTTCGTCGATCAGGATGTTGGAGGGCTTAACGTCACGATGCACGATACCCGCCTCGTGTGCATATTGCAGCGCGCTGGCGATTTGATTAATGGTAGCGGCGCCTTCTTCAGGGCTGAGTGGACGCTCCAGCAAGCGCTCGCGAAGCGTACCCACTTTCATGTACGGCATGACGATATAAGCCAAATCGTCTTGCTCACCAAAATCGAGAATCGGCAGGATGTTCGGATGCCGCAAGCCCATGAGAACCCTGGCCTCACGCCGAAATCGCGCCAGAAAACCCTCTTCGTCTGCCAAACCAGGGGAGATCACTTTGATGGCAACGACGCGCTCGTTGGTCACGTCGACAGCCTGAAACACGGAAGCCATACCGCCGCGGCCAACTTTCTTGACGATCTCGTATTTTCCGAGGATCTTACCGATTAGGTACGCCATTCGTTCCTATCCTGCGGACCCCTATAATACAGCCAAACGGGAATCCAGACCAACGCATAGACACAAGCCGCACCTGCTCTCGAGCCGGACATGGGCGGATCGCCCGATTTCGCGGCAAACAAGATCGGTGCTGACCCTCAATATAGCTGTTTTCTCCAAGAATCCACAAGGTTACGTTTGTCATCCTTACATCGACCACGTCCGAACGATCTTGACGATGAACACAAGATCGCCACGGAATTTTCTGACCGCTCCCGCTGGCACAGTAAAGGGGTAAAAGAGAAAAATTCGTTGCGTTGTTCTTACATTTAATATCAGGAATCAAAGGAGTAGGACTGTATCACTATATCTCTGCGGGCCGTAGAGTGCTATAAAAAAGGTGCGTCTTTTGTGGTATATTGGTGTAAGTTCTCTTGTATTGGTATAAAAACAGATACTCCGGACCTCGCAGATGGGAGGCGAGATATTGCCGTCCATCTCTGCGAGAATCGTTATTGGAGTGTCGGGGGCTTCTGGAGGACTGAAGCAAGCGTTGCCAAAGGGAGGCAATCGTTGCACCACTGATCCACAGGCGAGTGACGACGCGCGACTGTAAATCGCAACGATGAAAATCCTGAAATACGGAGAACGCTAGACTTGACCTCCCAAACATCAACTTCATCTAAGCTCGCGATCGGCCTTGCTCCGCTTCTCGTGGCTGCAGGTTTGCTTCTGGCTGACGCCGTGCTTGCAAACCCGGTCGTCACCGAGCGGGTGAGTATCGATTCGGACGGCGCCGAGGTGTTCGGCCCCAGTTCGGACCCCAGCGTCAGCCAAGATGGCCGCTATATCGCCTTCTCATCTGATGCAGCGGATTTGGTACTCAACGACACCAACGAGTTCAAAGACGTCTTCGTGCACGACTGGGTTGAGGGGACAACTGTGCGCGTCAGCGTGTCAACCTCCGGCGTTGAGGCCAACGCGGAAAGCAATTCTCCTTACATCAGCGATGACGGACGTTACGTCGCCTTTTACTCCAATGCCGACAACCTGGTCGCAGGCGACAGCAACGGTGTCACCGATATCTTCGTGCATGACCGCATCGATGGAACGACGGAACGCGTGAGTGTGAATGCCAGCGGCGTACAAGCCAACGCTGCATCCAGCTCACCCAGCATAAGCGCCGACGGCCGCTTCGTTGTTTTCGCCTCGGAAGCGACCAACTTGGTGGCCGGGGACTCTAACGGCGTGGCTGATATATTCCTCTACGATCGAGAACTCGATGCAGTTGAATTGATCTCCGTAGCCCAGATTCCAACCGAATGGGCCAACGGCTCAAGTGACACGCCGGTTATCAGCGCAGACGGCAACTTAATTGCCTTCGCCTCCAACGCCAGCAACCTGGTCACGGACGATACGCTGGGACGTCAAGACATCTTCGTTCGAGATCGAGCACTGGGCATCACAGAACGTGTAAGCGTCTCAACGGACGGGGATGAAGCTAATTTCTCCTGCTACGGACCCGACATCAGCGACGACGGACGCTTCGTTGCTTTCCGATCGACTGCGACGAATCTGGTTTCAGGCGACACCAATTACTGGCCGGATATTTTCCTGCACGATCGACAGAGTGGCATCACAGAACGCGTCAGTGTCGACAGTGATGGTCTGGAAAGTAACGGCGCAAGTTACGACGCTTCGCTCGGGGTAAACGGCCGTTTCATCGCGTTCCGCTCCAGCGCTAGCAATTTGGTTGCAGACGATACGAATGGATCCACCGATGTGTTTGTGCGCGACCGACTAGGTCTCACTGTACGCGTCAGCGTCGACAGCGACGGTGTGGAAGCCGATAATTCCAGCTACCTGCCCTCGATCAGTTCCAATGGCATGGTGGTCGCTTTTTATTCCCAGGCTACGAATCTCATTCAGGACCCATCTGACACAAACGATGAGTTCGACGCATTCGCCCACGGCGAAAAACCGGAAGCGTCTCCGGAACCAACCGCTACGGCGACGCCTACGGCAACAGCCACTGCCACTTCGACACCCACCAATACACCCACCGACACGCCGACGAATACGCCGCTGCCCACCGACACACCCACCAATACGCCGCTGCCCACCAACACGCCGACGGACACGCCGCTGCCCACCGACACACCGACAGAGACGCCCACAAATACACCCACGGATACAGCGGTCCCAACGGACACACCGACGAACACGCCGGTACCGACCAATACACCCACGGATACACCGGTACCGACCAATACACCCACGAACACACCGCTGCCTACGAACACACCGACGAACACGCCGGTGCCGACCGACACACC